>VOFD01000588.1_pt1 | contig 58610 bp, 103 predicted proteins | sample 5384101 | NCBI WGS metagenome assembly VOFD01 (sample SAMN12384723, study PRJNA508395) | human gut metagenome | isolation source: healthy gut C | host: Homo sapiens
CATAAGCGGGTACAACGGCTTATGCACACTATGGGGTTGGCAGGAAAGCGCCCAAAGGAAAAGTATCATTCCTACAAGGGCGAGGTCGGCAAGGTTGCTGAGAATATCCTTGACCGGGATTTCAGCACGACAGCTCCTATGCAAAAATGGACTACCGATGTATCTCAGTTCGGTTTTTCGTGGGGGAAGTGTTATCTCTCTCCCATACTCGACATGAACACAAACGAAATCATTTCTTATGCGCGACATTGGTCTGAAGGTCGGACACCTTCTTGCCGAACAGGGTGGCGTCGGCACTCTCAGGAGAGGCGGTCACAGCCACGGAAGGCTTGAGCAGCTGAATGACCTCCTCAGGCAGAGGCAGGCGGGCGTCCTGATCCTCGGTGCCGTACAGGATGTCCTCCAGGGCCTTCAGCTTGGCGGGATCGACCTTGGTGGAGGTGATGATCAGGCGGGCAGTGGGCTTGTAGCCGGGAACGTCCACGGGAGTGGTGGTGATCTCCCAGCTGGGGTTGATGGGCTCGGGGGAGTCGTTGACGGTCTGATAGCCCCGCTCAGAGGGAGAGGCCAGGCCGCCGTAGACCAGGTGCAGCTTGTAGCCGTGGTCCTGACCGTCCACATCGTTGCCCAGCTTGGTGCGGTAGCTCAGGCCGAAGACCTTGCGGTTCTGCTGGCCGGCGACCACACCGGGGGCGATCTCGGCGGAGCCGTCGCACTCCTCCCACTCGTCGGGGTAGGTGTAGCACTCGACGGTCAGGCCGAAGTCCTCAGCGCCCACCAGCACCAGGTACTTGATGTTGTCGGCATAGAGGTTGTTGGGCTCCGCGCCGGAAGGGCTCTCGGTGATGCCGGTGATGCCGTTCCAGGGCACGCCCTTGTTGTAAAGGCCGGCGGAGCTGATGGGGTAAAGGACAGCGCGATCAACACCGGTTTCGTAAAAACGCTCACCGGTCTTGTCCCATACGATTCTACTCATTTCGGATTTCCTCCTTTAATAGTACAGGTTGAAAATATCGTGGTTCAGGTTGTCCGCTGTAAAATGGCGGTCATGGGTGCACATGGGCAGCATGGCGAGGCGGTGAGGGAGGTCGCTGTCCGGGTTCTTGTAGATGACTGTCACCTGGTAGCGGTCCAGCAGGCGATAAGGGGCGTTGTCCGCGTGGACAGTTTCGATTTCGCTCCGCTCATAGACGATGCAGTCATACCGCACCTTCAGGTTCTCCGGCGGCTGGAAATATACATTCCCGGAGCCGAGAATGCCCTCCAGAACCGCCTGGAGCTCATAACGCCTATTCATGGTACAGCCCTCCGATGGTCAGGATCAGCCGCGGATAGCCCACCTCGACCCTTGAAATTTTCCACTTCGCCCCCATGAACGTCACATACCGCATTTTGTGGAAATTCTCCCTGGCGAACGGATCGGCGACTATGCTGATCTCGTTCGCGACATTGATGTCATCGTTGAACGACTCCCCAGACTGAAGCTGGCGTGCATTCCGGGTCAAATCGCCGTAGTACGGATACTCAACGATCTGCTCCTCATGCACGCCAGGCGCGGTCTGAATGGTCTCAGCATAGCCTACCGATCCATAAAATTTCGCCATTTTGAATCTTCTCCTCAGGGAGTGCCGGCCCCGCCGCCATCGCCGCCAGTACCGCCGGAGGTGAAGGCAGCCACGGGCTCCTCCAGAGCGATGGCGGAGTAGACGCGGGTCAGAGCACCGGACAGCCGAGTCTCGATCAGGTACTTCTGCTGGTTGAAGTCGATGTCGAACTGGTCGAACCGGGTGATCTCGCCGCCCTTGGTGGAGCCCACGGTGTAGTCGGTCAGGTTGACGAAGATGCCCAGCAGCTTGTGCTTGTGGCCCTCGTCATCCATGCGCACCAGACCCTCAAACTGCTCGGCAGTGTAGAGCTCGCCCACATTCAGGGCGGCGGCCAGGTCGGCCTTGGAGGTGTAAATGCGGCGGCCGTTCATGTCCCGGGCCAGCAGCATCACGTTGACCATATGGGGCGTGCAGAAGAAATCGGGGGTGCCGGTGCCCTTGTACTTCTCACGGGCATAGAGGGCGGCGGCGATGACTGCCTCAGCATAGATATAGTTCTCGCCGAAGCTCATGCTGGTCTTGCTGCCCTGGAGCTCGGCCTTGGCGGCCTCGATGTCCACGTCGTAGTGGATGGTGTAGAGGTCGTTGTCGTTCCAAATGGAGCGGATGTGATCCTCGGAAATCTTCATCTCATCATCCGGCTCACGGCCATCGCCCACCATGATGGCGGTAGCGACATCTTCATTGATGTTCTCCCGCATAACGGCGTACTGGTACTCCACCACATCGAAATCGGTGATGTCGATGATGTCGTCCCGGTGCAGGGCATCGGTGCGGTACACGGTCTGGGGATCGGTGGTCCGGGTGATGACGTTCATGTTGCCGGAGAGCTGCTTACGCTTGCCCTTCTGATAGCCGTGGGCCCGAATACTGTCCTTGCGGGTGTCCGTCTGGCGGGTGCGGATGCGGCTGATGGGGCTCTTGTGAACCTTGCGCATGACAACGCTCACCCAGCCCTGGTCACGAGCGACCCGCTCAGGAGCGCCGGGGCGCAGATCCTTGTAGTCGGGGAACAGGCTCTCGATGTTGTCGATGCCGTGCTTGAGTTCGTTCTGATCAGCGTAGATCTTCAGAGCAGTCCGAAGGCTGCCCACGCTGCTGCTCTTGGCCAGAGCAAGAATGTCAGCGCAGTCGGAGTGGCTCAGAACGGTGTCCTGAGTGTCTTCGGTGTCGAACACATTGTGCTTCATGGTCTTGTTTCCTCCCTTAGATTTGTCGGATTTGTTGTCGGGGTCATCGGGGTCCTCTTCCTCGTCATCCTCGGCGTTGTCGTTCACCTGCTCCGCGGCAGCAGCAATCAGAGCGTACATGACCTTCTTCTGCTTCTCGTTCATGGTGTTGACAACATCCTCGATGGTCTCCTCGTCCTCGGGCTTCTCTTTACCCTTGGACTTATCGCCATCCTTAGGTTTGTCCCCGTCTTCGCCCGCGTTGGGCTTGTCATCAGGCTTCTCCTTGGTATCGGCCTTGTGGATCAGCGGGGGCTTCTCATCGGGACGGTACAGGGAAATAGGCTCGTAAGCGGACAGGATCATCTCCTGCTCACCGCCTTCCCCATGAGCCATGTCCACGAAGTCAATGAAGGCGCCGGGATTCGCACCGGCCACTACCAGGCTGACCTCGCGGATGTCGCCGTGCATGACGTCCTTGTTCGGCGTCTGCCGGAGCCCATTGGCATAGATGGAGAGGGACACAATGTCCCCGTGCTGCACCAGCTCCTTGGCCGCTTTGCCGCTCTCACTCTCGTTGAACGTGCAGTATGCATAGACGCCGTCCTTGCGGTTCTCCAAGAGGGCGTGGCCCAGGATGTTGGTGGGTTCGTTGTGCTGGTGGTTCCAAACAAGAGGAACCGTCTTCCCGTCGCAGTGCTCGAATGCGTTGTGGCGAATGGTTCGCCCATCAGCGCAGACAAGATCGTTTCGGGTAGCCCAGCCACTAAAGTCAAACTTCAGATCCATTTTGAACATTTCCTCCTTCGGATTCAGATGGTGGCTGTTCGCCCTCCCCTTTCGGGGGCGCTTAGGTTACTGTTCCGGAGCTCGTCCGCCTTGGGGTCCTTCGACGGCTTCATGCCGATCTTCTGCCGGATCTCGTTGGAGGTCATGATCTCGTTGCGAGTCATCTTGTCGGCAATTTCGGCGATGTCGTTGATGGGCACCAGCCTGAACGGGTCTCTGAAGAACAGGATCGACTGCTTCTGTGACCGAGCAGTTTTGGTGAGGAATTTCCTCTTCATTTCGTCAACAATGGCGGACAGGATGGGTTCGATGGTCCGGTTGTCGTAGTTCAGCTTTGTCCGGTCATCGGCAGTCCCGTCCAAAATCCCCTGAGTGATTCCCAACTGGCTGTAAAGCATACTCGTTAGGTATTCGATCTGGGACATCAGATTGTTGTCGATGGGCCGGTTCAGCTGCACCACATGCTCCGTGCCGTCGGTGTAAGCGACGCCATACTTGGAGCCGGACAACTGTTCCTCAATATCTCTACGGCGTTTTTCCGCCTGTTGACGTCTCGCTTCCGTCTTGATGACGTAGGGGAGCTGGATGATCAGATTGAGCTTTCCGGAGCCGCTCTGTTCGTCGATGGCGTCCAGAATGTTCAGCTTCCGGATCAGCCGCTGCATGGTGGAGTTGGGCTCGTTCATGATTGCGAAGAACGGGTTCTCCACCAGTGCCACCGTGCTCTTTGGCAGGATAATGTCCTGCTTTTCACCCCGCTGCTCGTTATAGACCCGCAGCTTTACGTGCTGTGAATACCATTCCAGGACCTTGCCGACCCGCAGCTTCTCGATTTTGTAGGAGCCGTTTTCCGGGTCGATATCGGTGTCCGTGGGCACGATGGCCACGCAGCCCTCGTCCAGCATGGACATGACCACGTCCTGGATAAAGGCCCGTCCGGTCTGGTCCAGATTCGCCTCCAGGGACAAGCAGGAATTCAGCGAGGAGTCGATCACCTCGGTAAACCGCCCGTCCTCATCCAGCCTCGCGTGCTGGATGGCGATGGAGGACGCGTCCAGCGCGATCCGGTTGTAGACCGATGTGATGATGGACCGCTCATTGCCCCGGCTGAAAATGGGCCGGTCCGGACGGTAGGAGGAGCTTGGGCCAAGCGGGTATCGGAACCCAAAGGTTTCGTTACCCAAAAAAGCGTTCCAGGCATGTTTCAGCCTGGAACCAAATGCAATTTCCATAATCTCTCACCTCCAGTCCGCGCTTGATGAAATTATGTCGTTGCTCTGTGTGTTGAATTTTGGGCATAAAAAATCCGCAGACCCGGTTAAGAGTCTGCGGCATGGTCCATGGGATTACAGTTTCTTCATGTCTCCAGGACTGAGGTTGCTTCTCATGGGGTTGGTCCCATAAATCTGTCCATCGTCTGTGACGAGATACTGGGCAGGGGCTGTCAGTCCCGCTGTGATAGACTGGGTGTTAAGAACGATGCCATTCGGCTTGTCCCAATACCCGACAACCGCCTTATCGGGGAACTGCTTTGCGAAAATAACAATGGCTTCCTTTACGGTCATGTTTATCCTCCCTCTTTACGTCTTTTTAGGTCGTTCAACCGCGGCCAAGGCATAGGTGGTTGGCTCGCAATTATCAAGGCGGTTATATGTGATGGTTTTCAGATTGACAAAGTCCATGAACGATCTGGTTTTCGACGGAGATTGAGTAATCTCTTCTCCGCTCTGACCGTCATAGATTCGAGTTCTGCCGCCCTCATTCTTCCAGAAAAGACTATGCTTCCCCCGAGTTTCCAAGCCACGGTCAGATTGCCATAGGACCCGTCGCCGGTCTGCGAAAGCGTATCGAGAACGGCTTGCCCCTGACTTTTTCCTTCCCATTTTGACCTCAGGGGAATTGAAAGTGGCTTTGAAAAAGTCATCAGAAAAGAATCCATCACTGACTTTTGTCGCCTGCACGTCATATCCCTTCTCTCGAAGGGCCATGGCGGTTGTGCAGAAGGTGCAATTCATGGTGGTGCCCAAATCAGGATAATCCGGATTGGTTACTTTGACGCTCTCTTCCGCTTTCATCTTCCGGGGAGGCGGGGGCACTCGTCAAAGTCTTTAATATCCTTCTCCCGGTTGAGCCTATCCAGCTCTTTCATCCGGCCTTTCCGCAGCATTCGGTTTTGTACCGCTTTCACGGCGAGAACAGCGGCAAATGCGGAAACATATGTAACCGCCTGGATTGCGAGATCTTCATTTACAGAACCGGTCAATTCGGAAACCTTTTTGGAACCCACACTCTTCAGAAAAGAATCAACCCCGTCCTGCTGGTTCTGACTATACCGTTCTTTTCCGGCTTTTGTCAATGTACCATCCTTGTTCTGGTAACGACGTATGCCCCATTTCATACCCTTGACGCCGTAGTGCATCAGGTATTCTTGGGGAGAAAAAGGTTTGTCGTAAGGACCCATACTTTTCCGCCTTCGCTTAGTGGGCGTAGTACGCTCTCAGCCGTTTGTTCTCCCTGCTCGTCTTTGCCGCCAGTAAACCATTGACAATCGTTCCGCCGATCGCGATGGTCGATGCGGCAATATTGGCAACCTCCTGGTTGTTCAGTTGGTTCGCGAGAAGTCTGGACACCACGGTGCTTCCAGCAATGATAACGCCCTCGGCCAAATAGGTCGCTTGGGTGTTTCCCGAAATAGTTTTTCCACTCTGGTAAAGCTTCTTTCCTTCATCGGCCAGTTTGTCGGTTTTCAGCTTTTCATAAGCGTTTTCCATTTTACGCTTCTCGGTCTTAACAGCGCTCTTGGCATCCTTGACCTGCTGACGGGTAGCTTGACCGGATTTGTAGGCGGCCCTGGTTTCGTCTGCTTTCGACTTAGCGGTTTCGTAGTCCGACTCCGCTTTGCGATACCGTTCCAGACCCTTGCGGGTGTAAGGACCGTCGTAGTTCTGGTAGCGTCTTACGCCCCATTTCATACCCTTGACACCGTAGTGCATCAGGTACTCCTGCGGGGAGAGAGGCTTTTCATAGGGCTTCATAGTACCCCCCCTTTTTTATTCAAATGCTTCTGGATTGTGCTTATAGGCCACATACGCATCCATCATGGCCGCCACAGCGTCGATTTTCTGGTCGGACCGTTTCTTCAGCAGCTTCCGGTTTCCATTGGTGTCCTCCATGGTGATGCAGTTTCCCATGGAGAAGGTGAGCAGCTCCTCGTCAAAGAGCAGCATACGCTCTCCGGCCAGCTTTTTTCAGCTCGCCCAGAGGGACAGATTCCGTCCGGGAACCCTGTCGGACCACTTCTACGCCGAAGGGGCCGTTTTCATCTGTCCACCGCTTGATGAACTCCTGGGCGTTATATGGGTCGTAGCCAAAGCAGCGCACGTCATAGCCCCGGTTGATGATGTGCTCGTCCAGGTCATCGTAGACCTGCATCATGTCCAGGACGGTGCCCTCCATGACGATCAGGCTCCCCTCCGCCATGAAGTCCTCATACTTCACCCGCATGGCCGCCGGCAGCTTGTGCAGGGTCAGCGATGTGATGTAGTTTCGGGTCTTGACGCCAAAGGAGCCATCCCGAAGAGGAAACAGGAAGGTAAAGGAGCAGAAGTCATCGCCCTGGGAAAGGTCCGCCCCCAGGGAGCAGGGCATCTGCCAAAATCTCTGCCGGCGATGGGGGAGAGTCTCCTCATAGGTGAAGTAATAGGTGTATCCCTCCATGGGGAGTCCAAACCGCTTGGCCAACATGTCGTTTCGTGTGGCCGGTGCCGTTTCCGCCCGATCCACATCCTTCTGGTATGTCTCATAGGTCACAGTCTTTCCCAGGTTGGGGTTTGCCTTGATCCACATGTCCGGATAGGCGACCTCTTCCACGGAGTCCAGCTTGTACCACCAGATGGACACGTGCTCCTGGGGAGGGCCGATGCCCTGAAGAATGTTCATCAGCTCCATTTTGATGGTGTCGCCCGCTCCGTTTCGGACCGTGCCCTCGGAGCTGGTGGCGATGATCAGGTAGTCGTCCAGCTTGGATGCGCCCTGCTCAATGGCACCGATGACATCCTCCCGGGCGTCCGCCGAAGAAAGCCACTCATCCACCGTGGCCACTTTGCAGCGGAGTCCCTGGAGCTTGTCCACCGACATGGGACGGACCTCCACCAGGGAGCCGGAGATGAAGTTCTCGATCCCCTTCTTTGTAGAGGCCAGCTTGACGCGGTTGGCTCTGGAGCCGGTGGTGTTCTGCAAGGAACCCTCGGTCATGAACTGGAACACAGGGCCTCTTGCTCTTGTGATGGCAGTCTTGATGGGGTTGACGATCTCCTCCGCCTGCTTCATGGTGGGGGCTGTCGTAATCTGATGGGTCGTCGAGCCGTCCACCACACAGAAATAAGCCTGGATGCAGGAGTCGTAGAGGGACTTGGCCGCGCCTCTTCCCACAATGAGGTACTGCTTCTTGGTCAGCCGCTGCTTGACCCGCTTCGTCACATACCGGCCGCCCCGTCCATCCGGGTTCGGCACATAGACAGAGCGGTCGTCGAAATAGTACCATCCAAACACCTGTTCGCCCCAGAGCTTGAAGGTATCCAGAAGATGCAGGTCGGAGCCATCAGTTAGGGTCAGCTCGTTCTCGCAGAACTCGATCCACCCCTCCACCGCCCGGTCATCGTAGTAATATCCCGGTGACTCGATCAGGCGGTCGATCCGCCACATCTCCATCGCCACTTCCTTGCAGACGTGAATATCCCCTCGGAGAACGGCGTCCCGAAATGCTCCATAATAACGGGGGACGGCGGTGTTGGATAACATGTACGCACCCGCCTCCCGTTACAAGCCCAGCAGCTTCCGGCCGACCAGGACCAGAGTGGAAAACTTCTGATCCGTCAGATTTGTGCGGTAGACGTCTTTCGGGACCACCTGCTCCATATCGAACACGATAATGGGTGACTTGGCCTTGAACCCGCCGTATATGGCGTCGTTCGTGTCCAGAACTGCGCCATAACCGGCCTCCTTGCACGCATGGAAGAACTTGGTGCGCTGGTTATACATATCGCGTCCCTTTCGGCTGTCGCCCTGACCGTCATAGGGGATGACGTAGTTGAACATCCGGTACACGGTCTGAAGGGCATCGGAGGTCGGCTTGTAGTCCGGCTCCCGCATCTTCCCAAGGACGGCCGCTGCTTCGCGGTAGCCCTTGAACTTGTACTTGTCGTTTACAAAGTACCCCTGCATCCGCTCCCGGTCAGTGACAAAGTTGTAGAAATCCCGGTCCTTCTTATAGAGGTCCATAAAGACCTTGGCTCCGGAATCCTCGCTGGCCACCTTCAGGTCGGTCTTGAGGGAATTGTCGATCCGGTACTTCATGAACGAACCTGTGCCGATCGCCTTTCCATCCTTATCATAGACCGTCTGGGGAATCGGCCGGTTGAACAGGGCGTTGTACTGGTGTTTATCCAGAGCATGGTGGGTGGCGTAGAACATATCGGCGTTCTTGGTCCGGTCCTTATCATAGGACAGCGTGCTCAGCGTGGTCTTATCAACCTTCAGCACCTCATCGAAGTGCTTCTTGTTGTAGATGCTGTTGCCGCTTTTGCGTTTGTTGGAAATGGCCTTCCGCTGGGACGGAGTATAGTCACCGCCGCTCAATGGATAGGGCGGGCCGTTGCGCACGCCCCATTTCTGGCCTAAAATGCCGTGGTGGCGCAGCTCCATACCGACTCACCTCAGCCCTTCAGTTCCTTGATGGCCAACGCGATGCCCAGTGCGCTGCTGCCAATGGCCAGAACGCTGCCGGCAACTTCCAGCGTGGTCTTGAGCGCTTCGCGGCCCTTGGAGACCTGAGCGGCGGGCACTTCCGCGAACAGCTGGTTATACTGCCGTTCCAGTAGCTCCCGGTTAATCTGATCCCGCATCTCCTTGTCGCTCATCTTGGACAGGTCCATCCGCTTTGGCGTCGGCTTGGAAGTGGTGCTCTCGTCCAGCTTCTTCAGCTCCTTGGCCAGGTTGGCGCTGGCGTCCACGGTGCGCTTGGTGCGCTCCAGGTCCTCCTTTGCCCAGCGCTTCGGATCAGGCTGGGAGAGGTCAATCCGGTTTTCCTTCTTCTTGGCCGCGTTCTCCCGCTTGTCACGGTCGTAGCGCGCCTCTCCTTTGGGGGTCAGCGAACCGTCTTTGTTCTGGTAACGGCGCACGCCCCACTTCATTCCTTTGATTCCGTAGTGCAGTAATGCATCATGCTCCACTTTGAAGTTCCTCCTTCCCGCTGGTGGGTTCGACTGGGTCTGCCGCAACGAAAAGCCGCCACTCAAACTCGTTGATCTGCCGGTTCATAGACTCGACGGCCGCAGAGCTGAGGGGCGGGTCAAACAGCAGGCGCACCTTCAGGCCGACATAGGATTTGACCAGGGGCAGGACGGCCCCGCCAGAAATGAAATCGGACCAGCCTTCGTCTTTCCCCGTAATGGAGAATCCGTTTGCCGGCCCGACCCCCATCTGTGTCAGAATCGAAAACACGCTGTTGATGTGCATTACAATGTCGGCGTCAAAGTGCGTGTAGCCTTCGTCGATCCCCAGCAGTTTCTTGACAGATGTCAGGACGCTTTCTGTGATCTCCATAGCACTCTCCTTACCGGCGGATCGCCACGTACTTCTTCGGACAGAACCCGGCGATGCCGTTTCTGGCGAGCACCCGGTAGAAGTCCTCCGTTGACTTGTCCATATCGACCAGAACTTCGGTCAGGACCGATAGATGCCCCGTGACCTCCGCCTCATTGCCGGGGCTTTTGCGGATGGTCAGGTCGAGGCAGTTCACCACGACTCCCACGAGCCTGGGTGCCCTTCCCGGATTACCTTCCATGGCGCCGCCTCCTTGCTTATAGCGAAAAGTTGTGTTGTCATAAGGTGCGCCCGTTCCATGCCGCTCCTGGACCACATGATTGATTCATCCCTGCGAAAGGAGGTAGAAACGACATGAAACGGTTAAGCGCAAGAGCTGCTAAGTCCAAAAGTCAGGCCGGAAGCGTGAAGGTTGTCACAGTCCGCATTTCCAGCGGAACAACAGCGGTCACGGGGAAAGCCAAGATCAAGACTTAGCAAGCCGGAAAAGAGGGGCGGAGTGTCGTCCCTCTTTTCTACATTTTCCAGGGGCAGGTGTCGTTGGGCCTTCGTACGACCGGCTCCGGAAGCAGCAGGTTCTCATCGCCGTAGTGAATGGCCAGATGAGTTTCGTGGATGGTGGTGATCAGGTACTCCGGGTCGAGGATCATCTCCACCCGATCCCGGATGTCCTTTGGGCTGATGGGGTTCATGTGGTGAATGATGGGACGGCGGAATATCTCCCGTCCGGCCACACCCAAATCACACCCCAGGTCCCGGGCGATCACCGCGTCACGCACCTGCCGCCACTCCGGCGACTTGTAAAAAGCCTGATTCATATACCGGTCAAAGCCGAAGGTCTCCTCTCCGACAACGCCATCCAGCCGGAGGTACTGGTAGCGGTCCATAAAGGTAGGGAGTTGGATCAGCTCGGAGTAGCACCTAATACTCATCCTCGTCCTCCTCCTGTCCACTGTATCGCTTGAACGCGGCCATGGCCTTCTCGTAAAGCTCATCCATCCGGACTCCGGATTTATAAGCCTCGGTCTTGGCCTGGACCAGCTCCACCTCCTTGGCCAGCCGCTCATTCTCAAGGCGGGCCCTCGTGGTCCCCAGCTTCAGGATGGTGGTGACCTCCTGAGAGGAGGCGGTCCCTTCCAGCAGCCGCTTTTCCACAAGGGATACCGCCAGGTCGATCAGTTGGTTCTCGCGGCCCTCCGGCGTCAAGGCGGCGCGGCGTTTCCCCGCCTGACTGCCGGAAGACTTGATGGGTTTTGCCACGCTTGACGCCCCCTCTCCATAACTTCTGTTTTGTTTTCCATGTGTTTATGGGTAGTTCAGGGCGGCGTTTGAAGAAGCCCGCACAAACGATCCGCCGGCAAGTGGAGAAAAATGACATTGGAGGTAATGCAATGCCTCTGGAGGAAAAAAAGGAGGTTCCGACCAGATAAAAAGAGTCCTTGCCAGTGAGTGCTCGTCTTGCAGGCTTGTTCAAACGCCGCCCCAAACCGAACCCATTTTTCAAAAATATCCCCCGGAGAATTTTCAAAGACCAGCGCGATGCAGAGGGGGTGCCATTTCGGAGGGACCCCCTATACCCTTTGAATGAGTTCGAGGCCGTGATCCGCAGCCGGTGGGTTGAATTTGTCCCATAAATGACAAAAAGAAACGCACTCCTGATGAGAGAACGTTTCTTTCCCAATGGCTACCATCGGTTTACCATCATGCGGTCACGGCAGGCTCGGATTGCACAATCTTCTTGACCTTTTTATAGATGCCCAGGGGTCGTACTTGATGATATCGTTGATTGCTCGCTCGATTTCTTCCTGGTTCTCCTTGTCAGAGAGCTGATCGGAAGTACGGGCGATGCGCGCTAAGAAAGCGCAGGAATGATAGCCGTTGTCTTCGTCGAACCGATACCACGCTTCATACTGTGTAAAAAGGGTCGTAGGGGTTATCGGTAGTAGTAAGCATACACATTTCCATTCGCTCTCACTTCCTTTCTTACTCATTGAGATACTTGGAAACGACAGAAGGCGAAATGCCCAAAGCATCTGCGATTTCGGAGTTGGTGCTTCCAGAATTGGCCATCGCTTTAATGCGATTGACACGAGCTTCAGACAGCTGCGTCGATGCTCTTGGGGTTGCGCGCTCCCGGACGACATCGGGATCAGAGTAACGAAGAATCTCTTTCAAGGTTGTATCAGAGATCGCGCCAGCTTGGATTGCTTCCCATTCTCCATCGGAGATCGTAATGCGCGTTCCTTTTCCGCTTGCACCAGTGGAAACGCGAGCGTCACTGATCGCTGCACGACGAATCTTAGAGATTTCGTCTTTGTCGGTGACATTGTTCGCCTGAACCTTGGCCTTTACCTGAGCATTGGCGATGCGCTGGGCCTCACGTTCCTTAGGGGCGTTAAGCTGCGCAGTCTTCAGTGCACTGGTCAGCCTTGCGACTTCAGGCGCATATGTTTTTGCTGCGCTGGCGTTCCGTACCAATGTCGGCGTATCCAGATACTCAAGTCTCGCCTGGTTGGCGAGTGCTTTCATACGATTGGCATAGTCGGCATAGGCATCTTCCTGAACGGTGCCAGAGGACAAGGTGCGAACATCCTTGGTTTTCTCCAGCAACTTGATCTTCGTCGTGGCCTGAACTGTTTTCCCAGTCTTAGGGTCTATATAGGTTCGACCAGACTCCTTATAGACGACTTCGCCAGTCTCCCGGTCAATGCGTCCACTGCCCTGACGCTCGGGAACATCGACGGTCTGCTTGCGCCTGGAGAGCAGGGTGGAGGCACCACCTTTCTCTTTGCCGGTTTCGGGGTCAGTGTAACCCTGCCACCGCTTACGAAGGGTGGGGATGTCGTTTTCAATCTCCGAACGCTTGTAGTCGAGTTTGTGCTTTGCCGCATCGATGACGACCATGCTGTGTCTGACAGCTTTCGTGATGTCCTCGGTGGGGGCCCCTTTTAAGGTCATATCGGTGATGAGGTTGGAAATCTTCCCCATCTCGATCTGGGTGGCTTCTTTTGAGAGAAGCCGGATACCGGTCTTCCCCTCGGTGGAGTATTCCGTTTTCGGGTCGAAACCTTTCAACCCCTCCAGGGCGGGGGTAGATTTTACAGAAACCTTTCCGCCAACAGGAATGACAACAACCTGGTCGCCATCAAAGTCCGCGCCGGACAGCCGTTCCGCCACCTTCGGGTTGATGCCGACCGCATCCCTGATGTTCTTGCCGAGAACGGAGATGGCCGACTGATTCTTGTTGTTGACCGTCAACTCCGGAATTTCAAAGGTTCCACCATGAGGGTAGCGGATCAGCACAACTTTCTCACCGTTACGATAGTTGGGGGCATAGATTTCCGTTTCCTTCATTGCTGTGATAGGCAGGATGACCTGTGTGCTCTGCCGGGGGAGGGCGGCCGCTTTCAGATGGACGACGGCAGAATCACATTCATCTGCAAAGTCCATAAGAAGCTTCCGCTTGATAGTCGGGTTGTTCAGAGAGCAAATCTCGGCGAATTCATCGGCCGCATCGGCATAGGTCAAATCCAACTGCTTCTGGATCAGTTTGATGGGCTGCTTGGATAGGAACTGGGAGGACAAGTTCTTACTCATCTTGTCCCAGTCACCCTCCTCCTTCAGCTTATTGATGGCCGACAAAGATTTTTTCTCGCCGGTAATCGGGTCTGTGTACTTGCCATTCGGGTCGGGGTAGTAGCTCTGACCGTTGGCCTTGATGAATGCGCCGAAAGGATTGTCGGGGTCATCCTGAATCTTTTTGAATACATCCATCTTGGGCGTTCCGGAGTGCTTGTTCGTGTTAAACACGATATCACACCCCTCCGGCATGTCATCAGAATACATGGCCATGCCCTTGAGGTAATGCGTCCCATCCACAAGAATGCGTACCTGCGCATAGTGAGCGTTTCCCAGGTCAAGGTCTGCAACGCCACGACGAATTTCAATGACTCCGTCCTTGTTCGAGCCGCCCTCATCCCCATAGAGCACCTTGACTCGGCTTGAATCGATGCTTGCCGGATACTCGCGCTTATCCCAGGATGCGCCTCCATCCGAAGAGTGATAGTCGCCCACCGACTTGATGATGTCGAGGTTCTGGTAGGCGTCTCTCTGCTCGATGTCGGGAACCGATATAACCGGAGTGATTGTCCGCTTCTTGGGATCGTTCACCTGAGGGACTCCAACGCCATATCGGTTATAACCTGCTGTTTCCAAAATGAACAGAGCTTCCTGAAGAACTCCTTTCGAGACGCCAAGCTGCTGCTCTACGCCCTCGCCAACATCAAGAGCCCCTTTTACTGCCAGCTCTTTCTTCAATGCCTCGGCGGTAGCAAGGGCCTTGTTCTTGTTGCTGGCGGTGTTTTCATTGAGAAGCGCACGAACCGAGGAGTCGTTGTTGTACCCCATGATTTTGGCAATCTCATCGAGAGTCTTTCCTTCTTCACGAAGGGACTTGGCCCGTTCCGCCTGGAGAGCCCGTCGCTCATGCTTTGCCACCCGAACCTGCATACGAAGGTCAGTAGTGGACATCTTCAGTTCTTCGGCAATTTCTTTTTGGCTCTTTCCCATGGCTTCGAGTTCTTCCACTCTGGCCAGAAAGTCGCCGCCATGCTGATAGGGGTTTTCACCAGAACCCCAGGGGTAGCGCCCAGAGCGCCGCTTGACGCCATAGTGCATCAAAATATCTTCCGCGATGGGGTTCATGGCTTACTCCTCCTCTTTGATACTGTTGATGATTTTATCGAAGGTTATGATCCGGTCCATGATGGGGAAAATATCTTCGATCGTGGGCTGGTGACAAATGATTCCGTCATTCTGATAAATACGAAGCTCCATTTGAATCTCGTTCGGCTTGTAGTTATACTCCAAGCAAAAAGAGCGCCGCATAAATCATCAGCTGTTCCATGTGTGTCGGACTTTCTCCAGTTTTCAAATCATGAATCCGGAGCATGTCGCCTCGAAATGAAATCGCGTCAGCGGTGCCGAAGCAGTTCGGGGAATAGTAGAGGATCTGTTCCGGCGTCATCTTGTAACCGATTGCATCGTTGACATACATGTTCAATGTCTTTTGCGACTTGGGTAGCCGCTGACCCAGCTTGATGCACTGGGCGGCAAAAGAGTGAAGGACTGTGCCGCGCTGGGCCGCACGATACTTGGCGTAGGCGTCGGCCACCTTCTCTTCCGTGTAGTTGATCCAGTGATAGGTGCTCGCGCCAAGAAAAGCATGTTGACCCTCAAGGTTGGAATGCTTTACAAAGTTCATCCAACACTTCCTCCTTGTTCTCCGGGGAGATGAATCTGGAGAACGACATCTCGTTCATCTTCCCAACGTAATATTCCTGGTTCGGCTGTCTCTTGGCTTTGTTAGATCTCTTGCATTCAAGGGAGGCCCATTTCTCGCCGTAAAGAATCAACAGGTCGGGAATGCCCTGGCGCTGGTCCATCTTAAATATCATACAGCCAGGGAATCGTGCTTTCAGCGTGCTGATGAGCCGGTCTTGAAAACCGCTTTCCAGTCTTGCGCTTCGGGCCATCAAACGGCCTCCTTTCCGATAAAAGTGATAGAAAGAACAAGATATGCGCGACATATCTCTCTCCTCTCCATAAAAAGAGTCTGTTTTTTCGCGGAAAGAAAAACAGCCTTAAAATATCAATTCGGGCAAAAAGAAAAAGAGCCGCGGCTGGCGGCTCTAATCTTTAATCGATACTAAATCCTATTTTCCGTTTTGGCTTGCTATTCTTCTCGGCAATCTCCTCGACCTTTGGTTTGCCAAACGATTGCCAGATCGTGGCGCCGGCGCATGTCCCAATCGCCGCCACCATCGACGTGGTAAACGTCATAAGTAGTTGGGTCGAGTCTTTCATGTTCGGTTTCATAACATCGCCTCCTCATAAAGGCGACGGTTTTTCCTGCGAAAACAAAAACACGAGACAGCCGAGACACCCGTAGGCACCTCGGCTAAACGCAGAATATCAATTTGTTTTCCATCAGCTGTTGCTCCGCAGATACCGAATCAGAATCCAGATCAGCCAAAGACCTCCCGTGCAGATGGTCAGGATAAGGTCCAGCAGCAATCCGCCGCCGCTGCGTTTCTTTCCACTACTCATAAGAATCCTCCTTGTCAAGCTCTTTCTTTTTGTTGTCGCGACGAATGATCTTCTCAACGCCGGCCTTTGCTTTGACGGCAGTATCACCAGCATGGGTTTTTATGTGCTCCCATTTCTCGGCCCGCCTATCGGCTCTTTCTTGCTTCAAGGTGGCTTTTTGCCGCTCAGCTTCTTCAAATATCCGTAGACTCTCATCGATTACCTCACGAGTCACATACTGGATAATAACAACCTCTCCAGGCTTAAGTTTTGAGTTGGCCTTTTTTATTGCAGGCAACGACCTGAAGGTCAAAACAATCCTTGTATCTAACATGCGCATCTCTGATGCGAACTTCGATAGGCAGCGCTTTCAGACCGTGGCCCTCTATAAGTTCTTTAGCTTCGTCCAGTTTCAAAGGGAACTTTTTGGAACAGAGCTCCGGCATGGATATCAATTCTTCAGAGGGCTCCGTTTCGTCTTTTCTGGGGATTCGGTCTATAAACTCAATCGCAACTGGAGTCACAGCACTAACGATTCCGGCGACAAGTCCGAGCTTCCCGCCAATATTAGGATTCGGTTTGTTAGATCTTCCCATCAACCTTCCCTCCTTTGGACAAAATAAAAGAGTGCGCCCCAATGAAGAGACGCACTCTGCAACTAAAGCGCATCTCTCATTGTTGCCACACAATCTCGTTACCCGGCTACGGGCGCATGAGTATAGAGAGAAGACACTTGTTGCCAAGATGTGTTCTCCGTAGCCGAATAATTCTTTATACGATTGTGTGGCGGATTCAGTATATCACAATGCATCGTGAAATGGAAGAGTGAACTTTGCAGTCACGTCATCTTGTGAAAACGGCTCGAAACAGCCTCAAAACTCACTATTTTGCCCTTGCTGGCCAGTTGGCCACTTTTTTTCTTCCACTTATATATAATTTTTAATATTTTTTTTCGCATTTAATTAAAAAAAAAGTGGGCAAGTGGCCAGAAAACCCGCAAACCCTTGGGGCGCAAGGGTTTCAGCCTGGCCACTTTTGAAATAAAAGTGGGCAAAAAGTGGGCAAATGGCCAGTTTTTCACCAATTTTCCGTCCGTACACGGCTATCCAACCTCCAAATTTTCGCAAAATCCGAACCCAAAGTGGGTAAATGGCCAGTTTTACAGACCAAAAGTGGCCAGCAAAATGACCTGCTACTAACAGTAATAGTAGCAGCTTTTAACCATCTGGGCAGAGATTTTCAAGCCGTGTACGGACGAATTCTAATCTAAGTTAGCCTGTTTTCTATCTTAGATTAGAAATATCCAGCCTCATTCTCAATAGGAACGCCGCTGGTAAGGCCTGTTTCGAGGGGCAATGGGGTGGTAATGATAAGCCGGAAACGCCTGGTACGGACGCTTTTTGAGCAGAGACATGCCGTACTTTTTCGGCGGGACAGACTTCCGTCCGGGCCAAATATCAGGGCTGGAGAAGACCTCCTCCCACATCTTTGCAAATGCTTCGGCCGCATCCGATATCGATAGAGCCAAGGCGTCCCAGGCCTTCTGTATCTTGGCGACCGTTTCCAAAGTCTGTTCAAGTGTCATACTCGACCTCCACGTAATGCGTGTTTTGGAATCTGTACGGCTCGACTCAACTGATCAACCAGTTCCGCTGTTGGTGTGGCTGACAAATCTACCTTCACTTCAACATTTGCTTCCGGCAGTGGTAAATATCCAAGCGCCTCCATTCGCTTATGGTCGCAGGTGGATACGTACGGACACGCTTGGCATTTCTTCGCCAATCTTGATAGACCCATTCCACTCACCTCCAAACCTTCCGGAACGCTTATCCACAAGAACGATCCGCCCCTCGATCTCGATGTTCTTCAGGGCCTGATAGGCGGTCGGATCAGAATATCCCTCTGCGTTTTTTCGGTCGTTCCAGGACAATCACTGTCACCCCGTTCTTTCATAAATTTGATAAGCGATTGAGCGTGCATGTCGCCGATGCCGTATTTTTCTTGCAGCTTGGAGACGAACCAATCGGGAACAGGTTTTCTCCCGCACTCGATGGCAGACAGCTCAGCCGGTGAAATATCAAGGTCCTTTGCCATGTCATAGAGCAGGAGCGCCCTGACTAAGCGGATGTTCCGTACTGTTCTCCCAAAATCATCAAGTCCCATGCTCACTCTCCTTGTGCCACGCCTCCACATCGACGCCGATTCTCTTCAGCATCTGAGTGCAGAGCCAAATATCATCCTGGTCCTCCATCTCATAGCGGCTGACCAATTCTTTGATACGGTCGTGGAAGGCGTCGTAATAAGTTCGGAGCCGCTGAGCCCCGAACCCGAATTGCTCATGCAGCACCCATAAAATAGTCGCGTCGATCTCGGCGATATGCTTTCGGTCGTACTCTGCCAGCTCCCGCTGGATCTCCAAGTCCATGGCTTTCTTCTCCGCCGCGGTAAGTACGGCCCCGTACACCTTTCCTCCGGCTTTCTTGACCTGCATAGCTGCCTCCCATCATTTCGTTGTTTTCGGTGAAGACCGGCCTAAATATCATTTCGCCATACAGGAAGCATTGGGATCGATCGTTTTCTCCTCATCCATCTCCAGAATGGTCATGATGGCGTAGTTGGCCAGATCCATCAGGGTGTCCCGAATGGATTCGTCCGTAACCTGCTGCCGACCGGCGTCCGCACAGTCAAGCCGGGAAAGGGTCTTAAACCGGGAGAACTTGTCCCCCAACCGGATACGGGTCATAGCCAGCCCCTCCTCTACAAAGGTCTGATGGAAGCTGTCGCCGTAGTCGTGGTTCTTCCGTTCGTACAAGTTCAACTCGTCGCAGATCGCCTTATGGCGCATCACTTTTTGTTCATTGGTTTATTCCTCCCGAATAGTAGTTATCGAATTGCCCCTGTGTCCTGGCGGAAGTATGTGCATGTCAACTCCACCGGCTCGATCCAGGGAATATCATGGAGGCGAATGCTGCTGATAGACTCGTCATCCTTCGAGGGCCGGCGGACGCTCACCTCATCCACAGCAGTTTGTGCCGCCAGATACTCCGACTTGTACTGGCACACGTCCCTATGGCTGCATCTGGTGCAGCAGGTTTCCTTTACTCCAAACATACGAACCATCTCCTCATAATTTCTATCAATCGTTGCCGCTTTGACATTCAGTTGATGTAGAGCCATTTGCAGCTCATCCACCAGGTAGGTTTTGTCATAGTCTTTAGGCTGACGAACCAGGCCTCGAATCCAATCGGCGACAGTAACGGGCGGAGGAATCTGCAAACCAAGGTCGCGAGCCATACTATCGATGTATCTCGCCATCTGGCAGGTCGGCGCCACAATGACCGCGCCTGTATCCGCGGATTGCCGAATCAGAAATGTGGTTTTGCCCGATTGTCTTCCTGAAACATAAATAGTCATGATGCGTTTTCTCCTTCGACAACAGATTCGATGATGGTTACGGTCCCCTCAAACACGCCGAATTCAGACGATTGCTGAAACGTGTGGGTTTCCGGCTCCTCGTCATCCCGCATGGGTCTGGTCAAATACCACAAGGAATCCTCCTTCCAGGTAATCATCTCCAGTTTTTGCCCGGGTTCAAGCTCTAATGTCATATCGCCACCGAGAGAGCGAGCGACGCCTTGGTCACATCCGGTCAAAAGTCCCAACGACAAAATAATGCACAAGAGTGTGCCGACGTAAATGCGTTTCATGTGTCCTCCCTTCAAAATATCAAAGGACCTCCGTAAGAATCCGGAATTCCTTGAACATACCATCTTCCAAAGTTACTTCAACGGGCTTCCCCAACAGCTCGGAAATATAATTCACCTTCGCATCCTTGAGGATTTTTGCCACACGGTCGAGGGATTCCGCAAGATTGGTATGACGAGTTCCAATTTCCCAGTGGCAGTCTGGAGACATGTTTACAGTGTATTTGCCACCATCCATGATGCCGTTGCCGGACATCGAGAAACCAAGTTGAAGCCCCAGTTGAAACGGATAATCCTTCATACTACCAAACTCGGCAAAGTCGATTTTACCTAATCTTTTTTCAATCATTTTTATCCTCCTCTCCGACCAGTTTCCGGTACAGCTCTTCCGCCTCTTTGCCTTGGAACTGATTGATAATCCGGACATTATCGCCCGGAGCTTTTCTCCCAACGATCAATACCGCAGGGTCGCCGTGGCTGTGGTCGAATCCTACCAGCACCGTGTCAAAATTTTTCACATTACCCACCTCACAAAGTCAAACAGTAGTTTTACAAGGAATAGAACGCCGAGGATGGCCAGAACAGTGACCAAGTTGAAGATGAACTAGAATATCATCCCAGCCGTTTTTCATTTCTTGGTCACCCGCTTCGCCTTCCGCTCCTCATACTCGGCCTTTTCAATCTGGACCATCTTGCCGTCCTCTTCCTTGAAGTAGCGGTTAAGCTCCACCTTCTTGTCATCGGGTGTAAGAATATAATGGTAGCCAACTGTATCGTAGTCGCCGTTCTTAGGATCGACCAGGAAAGTCTTCCGAAAACACGCGATACTTCTTGCCGGCAGGCAGATAGGGCATGGTGATGGGGAAGATCTTATCCACGAGCCGGGTCATAAAGCCATTGCTGAAGGCCGCATTCGGAGTATTGATGTTTATGCCGCAGACCCGTTCGGTATCGGAATAGGTGGCTGTGCCATCCGGAGCAACCTCCTTGAACAGGGAGGACATGCGCTTGCACTGGTACTTCTGATATCCTTCTTTCCAGTTGCACTCACTGGTGACGTCGCTCCAAATATCAGGAGTGTCCTCAATGGGCGTCAGGCACTTGCCGTCAATCAGACGGTTCAGAATGCTCTTGGTGATCTGGATGCTGAAACCGCTGCGACCATCCCTGTAAAGGCACTCGTAGGCCCTCAGAGCGCTCTTGTAGCAGGCCACGCCATAGGCCCAGTCATCCGTATCCTCCGAAGCCTCTTTTTTCCCGCTGACAGGCCATCTCGACCTCCTGAGAGGCCCAGCGGTTTTCCTCTTCGTCCATCAGCACCGCCCGGTCATCCCAATACTCATTGGCAAAGACCTTCCGACAGTCCCCGCCAAAGGCCTCGACGATCTCAGGCAGGTTCTCGTTGACTGCGTCCAAGTGAATATCATGCTCCTTGCAGAAGCCCACAGCCTTCTCCAGGGGCTCGCCGACACGGTTGGTCCAGAGGATGACCTTGGTGCCGTTGGCCTGCTCCTCTTTCAACCGATTGATGTTCTTCCAGATGGGCTCTCCCACCTCCGGCCACTTGTTGACCGCAAGACAGCCATCGAAGTCCACAGCAATGATCTTCGGAGGGGTAGACGCCGTAGCGTTCTCGGGTTCCTTGGTTTCGACCGCATTTGCATTCATTTCGTTCATGGTGTTTTCTCCTTTTCAAAATATCAATCAGTGGTATAATGGGACAAAGAAGGGGGTGCGCTAATATGGCGTTGTCTAAAAATAAGCATGAAATATTGTGTGAGTGGATTCGCGAAAACCTAATTCGGCAAAAGACCTACAATACTGGATTCACTACCGGAGAGATTCGGACTTGTTTCGAGCAGTTACCCGGTGGGTTTTACGTCGATAATTGTGAATTTAACGAGGCTATGGCTGATTGCGGATATATCCCGAAGTCCACTGGTAATCCTCCATACTGCTATTACACCGTTTCCGATCGTTCCCCGGCGTTCGTTCGATATTACGGTAGAGGTTAGGGGGCGCCTAAATATTTCCGGCCGATCCCAAGCGACTCAAGCACCTCGTTTAGAGGCTGGTACGGTTCAGGGACAGGAATCTCCGCCGATGGTTTTGATGCCTTCGCCAAGAACGTAAACTCGATCATACCCAAGACTGCGCAGTAATACCTGAATGGTGGTTTTCCCAGTGGCATAATGCGGCCCGTTGAGAATTATCGGGAAGTTTGCGTGAACGGCATCAATCAACTTTTTGCCTTCTTTTTTACCGAGCGTCTGGATAATGAATTCTTTTACCTCTTTGGACAATCGAGGCATAGTGTTTTCTCCTTTTCAAAATATCAATCGATAATGGTGAGTTCGCTCATCGGAACGGTTGCCAGTGCTCCGTTCGTTTTCTTGATAACGGCCTTGTCTGCGAAGAGCCCAACGCCGAGCTGTAAAATATCGACCTCTTCGGCGCGCTCTTTCGCCAATCTGAGGCATTCAGAACAGGCCCCCCGAAGGAGCCCACCCCAAATTCATACAAGCGATGCAGTCGGGCACACTCTGATAAATCCCTTTCATACTGCTCCTTTCCAGAAAATATAAATGCCCCGAACTGCTGTTAAACAATTCGAGGCATTCTTTTTTTTCGTATTTTGTTTAATCCGAGGCTTTGAAGTTGTAGACCGGGCGAATACGCTCCACAATGTCCGCTGTGGGGCCGATTTGTGCGATAATCTCATCCATGCTCTTGTAGGCCATCGGGGACTCATCCAAGGTGCCGGGCACTACGCAAGTTGTGTAGATACCCTTCATCTCATTCTGGAACTCTTCCATAGAGAGGGTATTGAGCGCAGCTCGCCGGCTCATCAGTCTTCCCGCGCCATGCGGAGCGGAGCAGTTCCACTCTTCATTTCCCTTGCCAATGCAGATCAGGCTTCCGTCACGCATGTTAATGGGGGTGAGCAGCTTTTCGCCAGCTTTGGCAGAAACGGAGCCTTTGCGAAGGATCATGGCATCCGTATCAATATAATTATGAATGGTGGTGAAAATATCCACTGCGTGAAGTCCCATCCCCTCCAGGATGACATCAACCATGGCTTTCCGGTTGAGCACTGCAAACCGCTGCGTCAGTTTCATATCGTGGATATAGTCGTCAAACAGCTTGCCTTCCACATAGGCCAGATCCTTTGGAATATCCAGTGTATGCTCTTTCTTGAGAATAGCGATGGTCATCTGGATCTCCTTGACCCGGCCCTCAGCTTTCATCCGATCAATGGTTTCCTGGATTTGATGCTTGACTCCACCCCAGAGCGCACGACGTCCCTCGTTTTGGTAGTAGTCGGCCACTTCTGGTGTGCACCCCGTCAAGTAGACAGCGAAATAATTTACATTTTACGCATGAAAATCCTTCCTGCATACCATATGGTGCTGGGTGCTATGCAGCCAGTAGACGGTCATGGACTTCCATAGGGGTCCGCACACCCAGGCCGCGCTGGAGGCGGTGGAAGCGGATTTTTACAGCCCGCAAACTCGGGCCGGTCACACACTGCCTGAATCTGCTCCCGAGCCGCTCCTTCCAGCTCATTGGTGTAGCAAATAGCAGTGTTGTATTGCCCTTGAATAGTTATCACAGTTTTTCTCCTTTCCTGCGAGATTTAGAAGTCCAAATCAGTCACATCGTCCCAAATATCCGTCAGCGATCTTCCGTCAAAGAGTTCGTCATTCAAAACCTCATCGACAGAGCTGACAGAAAAAGGCATCGTCTCCGCACCATACCTCAAATAGATCTTTCGCCAGAGGATCAATGCCGCAGGAGAAACCGTTATAGATGAAAGTGACATGACCGACCAAATTGGTAAGATGGTCTTTAAGTTCCTGAATCGTCATAAAAATATCATCATTCTCCTCTCGTTCTTCGTCTGTCAAATCTCGAATAGGACGCTCAATTAAGTCGCCGTTTTCGTCATAAATATAATCATGGGCGTGTTCGCCGTGTTTTCCAAAGCCATGTTGCTTAGGGTGCCCATGATCGTTATTGCTAATTTGTTTTGTTTGCTTTGCCAGCACCGTCGTAGTAATTACGATCGATTCCGCCCTTACCATTCGTCGTCTGTGTGATTCCATTTGGCGGTCCGGTCAGTTCGGTATGTTCAACCGCAATTATACTCTGCCCACCGGCATTTTTCAATCTGTCAATAGGATACGGTGGCCCATTGCGCACACCCCACTTTTGGCCCTTGACGCCGTGGTGAGCCAGGACATTGAACCCAAGCCGGCCCCGGAGTTCCCAGAGAATATCTTCCACTGTCGCTCGGGTTTTGGGGTGAAGTTTGATGTAGGCCTGGTGGTCATCATACCAGGAGAAGATCTCACTCAGGTCACCTTTCTCCCAGCTGAAGGCCCACCAGTCGCAGATCATTTCGATAATATAATTGTAGGGCATTTCCAACAGGACTTCCCCTTCATCGGGATCGTCGTTGATCAGGACCCAGTGCTGCCAATGGTGAGGATTGCGGTGGATATGTAGAAGCCAAGCCCGATTAAACGCCTCCACAATGGCGTGAGAGCGGTTGCCTCCGTAGAAGTAAGCGTCATAGGCCTCGTACTCGTCGCGGATTCGACTTGGAGGCGTCGTGTTCAAATTCGGTTTGCCAAGCGGCACTCGGTCGGCCTTCAAAGAGCCAGGGCATGTTGGTCTGAAGCCAGTCAAAACCCTTTTTCACGTTGGCCTTGTGCTTTTGTAAATATAAATCGTATTGGTAACTCATCGGGGCACCTCAATTCTTGATACCAAGTTTCATCTTGGCCTGCTTGAGCGTGAGCCCGACAAAGCTCTCCGGCTGAAGACTGATGGGTGCCTTGGAACGGGAAACGGCTTCCCCATACTCCAGAACACCTTGCGTTCCGTCGTCGTAGAGAAGCCGCAGCCGATCGTTCAAAATATCACGCTGAACCATCCTGATTCGCTTTTGTGCCATATCGGTCCTCCTTATTTAGAATTGTATCGTGGCAGCTCCCAATTTTGTGCAAATGACTGCGTAGAAATATAGGGGCAAGATTTTACGGTGTAGAGATTGACTTTCCATTCGACCCATAGGCATTCTCCTTTGATGAAGATGCGGGTATCATAGACTTCACCAGTTCGCAATCCCATAGAACCGTCTTCCCCAATAAATTTCAGTTTCATCTTGGCCTCCTCAGTCGTTCTTATCTTCATAATTGACGGGCTTATGAGAATTCAAGTTGATTGGGTGCTCCAGGCACTCGTCGCAGGGAGGCTCATTCTCCTCCAGCTTTTCATGCTTGCATGTTTTGCAATACTTGTCGAAGTAGACAAATAGGTCATTGTCTCTGATAGGCATGGCGGCGCTCCTTATAATTCTCCAGAATTTTCATACCGTTCCAAAGCTCGACTGCACTTGGCAATAATGTTTTGCCGAATTGTCTGCTCATCCACCCCATATTGGTGCAGCATAACAAGAATTGTGGTCAGAACGTCGCAGGCTTCATCGATGATTTCCGCATCATTTCCTTTCTTTCGATGCTTTTTCATCAACATTTTAATAAGTTCTGAGCATTCTTTGATAAGCTCCGAACATTCTTCCACAACATAGACACTTTGCGGAACACCGGAAGTAGAATCCAATTTTGCCACTGCGGAAATGGCATTCTTCAAAGAATCGTCCGGTCTGGGATGGAAGTCACAGCAGGCAATCTCTCCGGACTGAACTTGTTTACGATACTTCGGGTCTTGAGCCTCTTTGCATACTAGGGCACAGACACAATCGTTACAATTCACGTTAGAATGGACCCCTCTTTTCTACGAAATAGGTATAAGGGCCGCAGCCGATCTCCTCAAAGCCGCCCGGAAAGGTGGGGGCATTAACGGCATGCGAAATATCAGTGGTATGCCGGCAATCGAGATAGTGGCACCGGTCTCCACATTGTTTTCGATCGCATAGATAGAGTTTATCTCCCGAATTGATCTTTGGCATTGGGCCCTCCTACAACTCAATAATTTTGAGAAAGTCGGATTTTGCCTTTTCCTTGATCGTCTTCCACAGGGTCTCACTGGCCAGTTCATGCGTCCAAACCGACCGCCCCAGGAGCTTTTTCGATGTACTTATGAACCTCAGACATATCGCACATCAGAATGCCGGTATAAGCGGAAAGAACCTTTTTCATGGAGTGTCATCTTTGTATTCCTCCTAAATATAAAAGAAGAGAGCCCACGTTTCCGTAGGCTCTCCCTTTGGTCGAGGTTTAGAACTTCAGCTTTTCATTGATTTTGCGAATCTGTTTCTCGACCTTTTCCTGGATTTCGGTGTTCCCGGCCTTGATTGCCAGATCCAGGACCTCCTGCCAGTCTTCTAACTGGTCAAGGAGCATTCCCTTGTACTGGTTGTCCGTCATGCCCATGGGATCATCACCACCATCCAGAAGGTGAGAATTGTTGCGTTCAGCCATAGCTTAACAACCTCCTTCCATAATAGGAGCTGCACTTTTTGCGCATAGTCGATTTGGCTTATCCGAGTTCATCATACCATGTGCGCCGGAGGGTGTCAATTAAGTCGTGGCTGGGGCAAGGCCAATCTTTTTTGCGATAGTCATTGTAGGTGATTTTGCCGCGCCCAGAGCCTCTCGAAGTGATTCCTCGTCCGGCCAGGGATAGACATTGAGCGTCATACCACTATCGGGCGAAATATAAATTGCTACCGACCAATCGCGCTTTTCTACGGCGTCGTCGATAATGGTATGTGCCTCATTCCAAAAGCTGATAAAATCTCGGCGTTCCACGAAATATCAATCCTCCTTAACGCCAAAATAGTAGGTACAGGATCATGATGGAGATATAGACTTTTAGCATGAAGACCCAAAAGTCCGCAAACTTCCGAAGGAGCCACCAACAGCAAGGGTGCCGTTTCGTCCACGTCTGTAAATGCTCTTCCAAAATATCAAGTTTGTTTTTCATCACCACTTAATGTCGCAGGCTCCATCCGAACAGTTCTCGGAAGGTTTGTCCTCCTCAAAGATATGGAACGACTTTCCCTCCTGAGTTGCCTTCATGAGAGCGCCCCATGTTTCAGCATCGACATCCTCTTTTCGGATTCGGAGCACGGCGCGATCAGCATTCTTATGGCCGCTGTGCATTTCATAAAACTTGTCCCACTGAGCATTCAGTTCCTCACAGACTCTTCGCTTTGCCTCTTCCATAATTTCATTGCTGATAGGAATATCTTTTAGGCTCGGACCCATGATCAGTTTGCTATAAGGCAGATCTTCAATCCAATCGCAGAAGGTATGCCACTCATCCAGCTTGTGGTTCCGCCGGCTCTTGTAGATGTTGGCCAACACTTCATAGTTGAGCATGACCGTCCGCCGCTGGTTGTAGGAGGAAGGGAGAAGCTGAATCATCTGCCACCAAATTTCCTTGGCTTTCTCACTTGCTTTGGGGACTTTTTGTTTCTCCATGCTCAGATAGTATTTTCTGGCATTATTCAACAACTCAATGGTTGCGTTAAGTATCTCGATTGGGGAAAGACCTCTCCAACCACCTCCGAGAGGATACGCAAATACCTCTTTATCAATCAAATGCTCATAGCTGAAATCCTCCAGCGTAAACTCCTTCGCCGCAATTTTGTGCATTGTGGAGCAGGAATTGGCCACCGTCCCCACCTTGTAGGTATCGAACTCCTTCCACCAGTACAGAGGGCCAGTCAGGTCTACATAGACCGTTATCATCCGCATGAACTTCCGGTGGTCGGTGCCGGCGTTGCGGAGACGGTTCATCGGATTGCGCATGCCATGAATGGCGTGCTCCCAGCCCCAAAACCTCGGTGTTTTCAATTTTCAGCATTGGGTCCAACTCTCCTAACTTTCAAATTTTCATCAGCGACATTATGCTCCGGAACGATACTCATGCTGACCAATCTACCAGAATCGATGACGGTGATGTAATCCTCCACATGCGTCTTGATCCTGGTATAATATCCGCCAACGAAATACTCGTTTCCAGGGAGAATATTCGTATCGAACAATGATACCACGCCTTTGAGTCCGTCCTCCACCTTGGAAATATCAGCATGTCCGATTATTTCATCCATATCGAAGTTGTAGGCTACCGGGATTTTCTCGGGGAACGTGATCTTGCAGTCCGGGGCAAATTTTCTATTGCATTTATCCACGGTGCCAAATTTTAAGACCTGACCTTCAAACTTAATACCCATTAGTTTCTCCTTTCAAACAGGTGTGGAGCCTTCTAATCGAATGAATATCCCATATTCATTAAAGTTCGGATCGCCGAGCGTTGCTCCTGAGAACAGGGCAACGACTTCTTCCATGGTCAACTCAACGATGATGTTGCCATAACAAGACGTGCAGCGTTCTCGGTCTTCCGCTGTCTTAATGATCAGCATCGTTTTCTCCTTTCAAATGTAATGCCTGAGCATCTTCATCCGGAACGCACCTGATGACAAGCGGACCCCATACTAAAAATTGTCCAAAAATCATATGCCCAAGATGAAGAAGCACATGGTCGCCAATCGTTTCATCTCCGGTAATGCCGATAACAATATCGCGGACGTCTTTAACGTCGTTGCTTACCATGGTGTAAGAAGGGTTTCGCGTCCAGTCTCTCACAACGAACATCAGTTTTCTCCTTCCATAATCTCTCTGTAACGACGGACATTTTCTTCCTTGATGATTTTGGTATTAGGATAAAAGTGGTCCATGGCGTCGAGTTTCATTCGAGCGACTTCACGGTTGCCGTAAATATCTTCCCATTCATACCACTTTCCGTCTACCCAGGAGTCGTCATGTTCCAACGTACAATCGATATACCGGCAGGGATGCCATTCGTTATTCATGAGATTCTCCTTTCATCTTTGCATTCCACTTTTGGATCGATTCCGCTCTGGACTTCTGTGACCTCTCTAAAGAGATGGCGCAGCCCGGATTGATGCACCCGCATAAATATCCATCCCGCGAATGCCAAATATGTGCCGGGCGTCCGCATTTGCAACGAACTGCCGCTATCTGCTCATTCTTCATAGATGATGAGCGCACGATCCACGATGATTGATTCCGAAGGAACCCCATTCGTAAACTTGAGCGTCAGGTTCATGCTCTGATACTTGATGTCGATGACCTTTTTGTCAGCGATAAAAGCATTGATCGAGCTTTGAAAGGCCGCGGGGTCATCATTCGATAAAATACAAACTTTCATTACTGACCCTCCAATTTACCGGCGCGATTGTGTTTCTCCATCTCCGCCAGAATAGCGTTTTCGTCGTCGCAGAACTTGATTTTTGCAGGGTCAATCCGCCGGACGCCGTCCTTAAACTCGACAATTCCATAGACTTGCCTAATCTGGCCTCCGGGATGACCCCCCCCGCAGCGGACTCGCATCTATCACATTGGACCAATGTTCCCAGCAATGGAAATATCCAAGCTCGCCATCTACCTCACAGAGCCGGGTTTCCCACCTGATTTCACAATTCAATCCAGCCCTAGTCTTACCTCTTAAATATAATTTTTCGTCCGTACCCTACTTAATGTCCGCAATAGACTCCACAAAGCAGTTATAGTAGGTGTAGCGCTTCCCCTCATAGTCAAAGAGGACGTAGCCGCCGTCATTGCCCTCAATGTCAATTTTCCCAGTGTACTGTGCAATGATCTCACCATCCGCCGTGTAAATCGTCACCGTCCGTTCGAGCCCATTGTCCAGTTCGCTTTTCTGGTCGGTCATTGCCCGTTGACCGCTGGCGGTATTCTGATAATACCAGCGCATCCCGGCAAAGAGTCCGATAATGAGGAGCATGGCGGCTACAATGCCAAGAACCTTCCAGACAATCTTTTCAAATATAATTGCTCCAAAGATGCCAAACGAAAGAATAAAGAGAGCAAGAATCCCAAAGAGAACCCATCCCTGAATCGTCATAATGTTCTCCTTTCACTGATCCGGAGTGGAGCTGCTGTTTTTGTTGCCGTAAAATATGGCCGCAATAAAGGCTTGGGTCAGCCGCATGGCCTCCTCCGGAGTTGCTTTCGCTGCCAGGGTGCTCCGATAAAAGAGAAGGGCCGTTTCCGCAATCGACCCAATGGCGCTGATAAACTCTTGTAGCTGCTTTTTATCCATTGGCAGTGCCTCCTAATAATAAGAAAAGACCACCCCCGAAGATGAGGGTGGCCTCGATTTGCGTTTCAACAATAGTTTCTCTCAAAGTCTTCCAGAATATCAATGAACTCTGCCGGCAGATACTCTATTGCTTTCAGTCTAAGGTCGTTCGGGACGCCGTAATAGGCTCCCGCGATCCCGCCGGCAATAGCCGCAATCGTGTCGCTGTCCCCACCGAGGGAGACCGCGATGCGGATAGCATCTTCAAAGTCCTCGGACTCCAGAAACGCCTTGATTGCCTGCGGAACAGAGCCCTGACAGCTTGCGTCAAAGCGGTATTTAGGCCGGATCTCGTCAATGGTGAAATCCAAAATATAATACCACTCCTCGATGTGCGCCCGGATTGCTCCTTTTGGAATTCCACGCATCGCACCCCAAGTAGCCAAAGCCGCAGCCTCCGCGCCTTTTATCCCCTCTGGATGATCGTGACTGACCTGCGTTACTGCCTTGGCAAGTTGGATACATTCTTTTTTCCGTTTTGGCAACATAAGCCACCGGGCTTACCCGCATGGCGGAGCCATTTCCATAGCTTCGGTAGGGCCCCGGGTTCTTATGGTGGAGCCAGAGGTAGAATATCTGTCCGTACCCGGCATTGGGGTACTTTCGCCCAATCTCCTGCATACACCGAACTGTGTGATCGCTGAGCTCGGTATAGTCGCCTTTGCACTCCAACAGCGCTTTGGCGATGGCCACCGTCATGGCCGTATCATCCGTAAACCGGCACCGGTCTGTAAATAGTTCAAAGTCCTTGGACTTGTGGTTATGCCGTTCAAATCTGGAGCCAACAATGTCCCCAACAATCGCGCCAAGCATTCCTTTCACCTCTTTTGAGACAGAATATAATAAGGTATGGTCACTTGTCAACTTCCAGGATGTGCGCCGCAAGCATGTCTGCCGTATGCGTCCGGAGGACGTTCGGATACGCATGAATTGCCCTTGTGTAGTCGTTCCACTCTTTCTGGTCTACAAAGGCGCCCATGTGATAACGGATGCACAGGATTTCTTCCATGGTAAGGGACAAATGCTGGGAAAGCAGCATCACCGACTTCTCCCCGTGCCCTTTGAGAACCGCATCGGGGTCGTACTCCCACTTGCTTTCATCAACAAGAGGGATCGGGGCACCGCCACCATAGAAAGTCGCGTCAACCGGATGCCGGTATTGATCCTGCTTGCAAATATCATGGAACATGCCGATGATGTAAGGCGATTCCGGGCGTCCCCACGTCAGGCTATTCTGCTTTGTGAGTTCTACCAGAGAGATGGTCACATTCAGACTGTGCTCGAACAGACCGCCCTCGTATGCTCCATGGTATTTGGTGCTGGCCGGGGCCGTAAAGAAGCCGCCTCCTTTCAACCTCTCAACGATGCTCTCCGGAAACAGATGCAGAGCAGGCTCCATGCAACTGCGAAAAGCGAAAACGCGACTTTCAACATCGCTATGGTCTGACGCAAATTTAATTTCGTCATTCATCGTCTTTCTCCTTTTAGAGTTTAATTTCAAGCTGCTCACATTGGATGCAGAATCCTCTGTCCTTCATCGCAAGCAGCTGTCGGGCCTTATTGACTGTCCAGGGGTCATCCAAAGGCAGGTTCATACCAGTCGAGTGGTCGAAGTCTTTGAATTCTTCTGCATAGGGAACCTTGGCGGCGATGTCGGGGTACTTCTTCTGAAGCTCTTCCAGCTCCGTAGCCCATGCCGACCAGGTGCTATCCGAAATGAGGTTATCGTCCATTTTGTAATAAATGATGCTGTGAACGAGAATTTGTCTCCGCCTGCGGTTAAGCAGCTCTGCGACGTCTTTCCTGTTCATGACTCTTGGGGTTCACCTCCAACGGCTTTGTGGCCCAACCGACAAACTTGCCCTCGTTGAAGTTCTTCTTCTTGGACAGAGCCTTGCTGATGGCGAGGTCAATCCCGGAAAAGCTCTTCAGGTGGTAGTAGTTGAGATCCCGGTAGGGCGTGTTCAGCCGGTCAATCCGTCCGGCCGCCTGTGTGGCAACCTTATAGGAATACTGCTGCGAGTAGAATATAATGGTGTCCGTGGTAATGCAGTTCCAACCCTCACAGCCGGCGGTGTACTGGACGAGGTACACCCACTTTTTTCCGGTAGGGATTTCCTGGTGCTTGTGACCGTTCCACTCCGCAACCTCCGTACCCTCCGGATACCCGAGTGAACGCAAAATATCCAGCTCATAGTCGTAGCTGTAAAAGATGATGGCCCTGGGGTGGTCCTCCATGATTTCCAGTATCGCAACAGACCGGGATTCATCCGAATTGGTCACCCGGCGAAGCGCCATGCAGAGTTCGGCTGCGGTTTCAATGGGCCTGTCCTCCCAGGGATTCCATCGCGTCCGCATGATGTCCTTATACCTGGAAATATCATACGAAACCCGGATGTCCTCATGATGGGATACTGTCTGCCGCTTGAAATCCATGTTGACCAGAATCCTGTCCCGAAGCCGGATTAGCCTTCCGGTATTGCGGTAGCCGTCAACCTTCGGGTATTTGGCCCTCCAATCGTAGATCACATGCTGGTCCACAAAGTCGGTCTTGTTGCGGTAGAACCCGTTGGCGATGAAGACCGGAATATAATCCTGCCAGGTATCGCCAGGCGTGGCCGAGAGCAGAAGCCAGTCATTCGACTTTACGATTTTGAGGAACGCCTTGGTCCAGGCGCCATACCCCACCACCCGCTGTTCATCAAAGATAAAGAAGGCGTCCTTGACGTCAACGTACTTACCGATGTTGTTCCAGGAGTCGATGACCACTTTGTTTTTGTAGTAGTTGGCCTCCGGAGTGGGGGGAGAGCAGGAACGGAGCCAAATCGCCCTGCCATTCACAGGTGTCCCGTTTTCGTGCAGTGGTGATGATGTAGAGGTCTCTGGGATTCTTCATCGGAATATACTCGTCCGTACCCACTTTGCCGCCCTCTTGCACATAGTAATAAGCGAGGCCGGTCCGGGACTTCCCCGAACCAACCCCGCCGCAGAGGATACAGCCGTTTTTCATCCGATTCAGAGCTTCGAGCTGGTAGTCATATAACTGGATGGCCACGGGGCATCACTTGTCCTCTTTCTCAAGATACTCGTCCGTCCACTTTGCAATGACATTGTAGTAGTTGCCCTTGTTGCCGAGAGCTTTCTTCGCAATCGCCACAGCAAGCCCCTTCTCCGGATCGAACTCGTCGTAAACGGCTTTGACCACAGTCTTGGTGCCATCGGCCCAGAAGACGATAGTGGCTGGCTCGTTGAACATCACGTCCAGAATCTCCGGAACAAGAGCGCTATCGTCAAACCTCCGCAAGGCCTGAACCATAGCGCGATAAGCTGCCGGCGGCTGATTCATCTCCTGGACAGACTCGTAGTAAATCTTGCTGCGTCCCCGGGGCAAAAAATTGCTTCCGGCAACGCAGGTTTGACAGACGGGCGCTCTAAGGTAATTGTCGCGCACGCAGTCCTCGCATCTTGGCCATTTATTCATGTCGCATCCTCCTTAAATAAATCCATAAACGTCCGAATGGTTCTTCTTGTGTGCCATACGTCAGAAAAATACATAGGCGTGAACCAGTAATTTTCCATGCTGTCGCCAGGGGTCATTGGCTCCGTAAGGGCGTTTCCGACCTTGATATAGCCAGCGACCCCGAGCAGGGAGATCTGAATATAACACATCAGTGCCACCAGTTCCTCGATGTCCTGCCCGATGATCAGAATGTGGTTCTGAAAGTTCAGGCCCGCATCTTCCAATTTGCGTCGGGCGGAATTGATTGCGGCAATTAGATTTGCTCCTGCTCCACAGCAGCAGTCATTGATGGAAACATAGCCCTGCTTGTCAATCTGCTCAACAAGGTCGTCCATCGTGATGTCTGCCATCAGTTGGCACACGTGGTATGGCGTAAATATCTGTTTCAGCTCCTCATAGTCGAGGTGCAGATCCATAAACATCTCGCCGAGAAAGTCCTGTTCCGGGTTTTCATCCAGAGCCAGGACCACAGCGGCATAGAGTTTGGGGAAAATATGCTGCTGAGATTCTTCGTATTTGTTGATGATTTCCAGATACCGTTTCTCCCGCTCATCATAATGGGCTTTATCCACGGTATTGGACATTGCGCAGGCCACCATGACGATGAAATCCCTCCAAATATCAATCGGGCGACATTTTGGAGAAAGCAGCTGCTGAAAATTGGAGCGAAACTCGTGATAATACTCGCTCTTTCGCGTCGATGGCCTGGCTGGAATGTACTCTTTCCGGGCGGGACGAGCCGATTCCAGCATCTGTGTGATGGGTGTTCTTTCTTGCCCCATCGCTTTGGGCGGAACAGCCATGGGAGGTTTCCACGGTTCCTCCATGGACTTCGGTTTTGCCCGTGTTCTCGGTTTCTGCTGGAGAGGAGTGGTAGGTTTCTTCGTTTTTTCTTCCGGGAATTTTTCCAGAATGGCTTCATTCCACACCCTCCTTAAAAATCATGCGGCAATTTACCTCATTTGCCATGGTTTTTCTCCTTTCAAAAATAGGAGAGGGCGCCGGCTATCTCCTTATTCACCGACGCCCCCGCATTGGTCTTACTCCTCCGGATACTCGTCGCCGGCGTACTTCTCGGCGAACTCATCCTCTTCGATGACCACGTACAGCGAACGCAGGTAGGCCTTAACGCCGCTCTTCTCGTTCTTGGTGCCCTCCTGAATCACCCAGTTGTAGGGGCGGATGGTCAGATCCACATTGCTGATCTCCGCGAAGTCGAGGGTGTCGATGGACTCCTCGTCCAGCTTTACCTTCTTGCGCTTGGTAATCATGTAGACCGTGGGCGGAATGTTCTCAAAGCTGACCGCCACCTGAATATAATAGCGGGGCTCCTCGCCGTCCTCACGGGGCGGACGAACACGGACATTCCAGCCGTCATCGATCAGCTTCTGGGCGTCTGCGGCATCTTCGATGTAGACGCAGAAGTTCCGCTGTCCGGCGCGGTTGTACTTGCTCTCTCTGCCGGAGAAGTTCCGGAAGAGCAGGCGGGCGTTCTCGATCACAAGGTTCTCATTCACTCTGGGATTAGCCATAATAAAACTCTCCTTTATTTATCGTTGATTTGGGAAAGGTGTTCGCAGATAATCGTGCCCCTGCGGAGCAATGCGACTTCCTCTTCCAGCTTCTTGACGCGGTTCAGTAGACGCCCCTCATAAACCATGGCTATGAAAGCCAGCAAAACCGCCAACACGACATTGACGCCGCATAGGAAGAACCGCTCGGTGGCGGCGCAAATGAACGCAGCCAGAACGTCGAACCAGAATATAATCAGCACGATGCTCATCGTCTTCACCTCACATCAAAGGCGGTAGCGTCATCGCCATAGGGCTCCCCGGGGCCGAACCAGGGTGGCGTGTCATCGTCCGCTTTCACATAGGGGTCGTCGGATACGAACCACTCGAAGTCTCCGTATTGGGAAATATCCGCAACGGCGGCGTCCACCATGGCATCGTAGTACCCCCGGTCGATGCCGTCTTCCTTACCCAGATGCTTGACCATCTCAGACTCCAGCCAACGGTAGCCCTTGGCCCCGCCAGCAGAGGCATAGCTCTTTTCGCCGGTCTTTTTGTCCACGACCTCCCGCAGCAGTAGACCGCCGTTGCAGCCGGGTTTCATAGGACAAAAGGAGCCAACCTTGCCGATGAAAATATAATTGTGGCCCGGTTCGATTTTGGCTTTCAGATCCGCAACGACCTCGTCATAATCCATGGGGTACTGTCCCTCTTTGTCCGGCCATTTTTTCCGCAGTGTTTCAAGCTCTTTCTCATACTCGGATACATCCGGCAGGGTCTCGTTCGTATCCAGGTACAGCGCGGTGGTGACCGATTTGGTCTCGCACATATCCTCGAACACGATCTCTTCCCTGGAGAACAGCTTCTTGAACACGTAGGGGATCTGGAACTGGGTGCCGGTGGCGTTCCATTCGCCGGGGTGTTTCCGAATATCACCGGGCACATAGCCGTAAGCCAGCTGGCATTTCTCCGCCGTGGCGTACTTGGCGATGTAAACGGCGTTGTTCACCAGGCACATCCGGTCGTAGGTGGCCTCGTGCTCAAAGGTATAGCCGTACTTCTCACCGTACTTCATCACAAAGTCGATGATGGCTGGCGTTGCGTCCGGGATTTTGATGGAGTCCGTCTTGATGTGGGCAACAGTAAAGCCCCGTTTCTGGACCTCGTGCTTGAGGTTGACCATAAACAGGGCTCCGCGCTTGGCGACGATATTGTCTTTGTTCCGGTTGTCCCGGAAGGGATTCTCGAAGTTGGCCGAGGTCAGGCCATAGACCGAGTTGATGGCGATTTTCAGTGCCTGGGCCAGAGCGTCTGCCGAACCCTCATCCGTCAGATACTTGGCCAGTGCGCCGTTCAGCATCTTCCGGGCCTTCTCAAAGTTCTCGTGTTTGATCTCCACACGGGCGTCCTTGATCTCCTGGAACCGCTTGGTGTACTCGGGGCCGAACAGCTCCTCCGCGATGATGCTGGAGGGGTGCATGGAGGCAATGTCCAGCAGGGCGATGTCGCCGTACATACCCGGCTCGGCATAGACGTAGCCGCCCTCGCCAACCTCCTCACCGCGATAGAGGGACTTCCCGCCCTCGAATTTGTATCCGGGGAAGATGGGGCGTCCCTTTTTGTCAAAGGCGGTGAACTCGTCGAACTCAGGTTCTCCCATGGTAAAGGGCAGGTCCCGGTTCGGGTCATAGATCTGCGTCGTGTCGCCCATATTCCGGTAATTGAACTGGTCCTGGGGGCGCTTGTTTCCGCCAAATATAATTCTGGTGGTGAGGGAGTTGGTGGTGTCATTCACCGTCATCCCGGCCACGTCCGCCAGGATCTCCCGGGCCACAAAGTCGGCTTTCCGGGCATTAAAGACGGCCTCGGTAGCAATGACATCGTTGTCGCAGTATTCCGCGACCTTCTGCCACATCTCCTCCGGAACCGGCTGGTCCCAGGGAAGACCCAGCTCCTGGTGATGAAGACCCAGCTCGATCTCCCATTTCTTCAGGCCCTGCTTGACCGAGCAGAAGTCATACACGTCCGTATAAGAGACGTTGTAGGCCTCCCCAAAGAAGCAGTTGGTGCTTCGGGCCTTCTTCTCGCTGTTGATGATCTTCTGGGACAGGTTGTAGAGCTGCTCGTTGGTGTAACCCATCAGCCGGGCGTACAAAATATGATTGTCGTACCGGCGGCAGTTGAACCCCACCAAACGGAACTTCATCAGCTCCTCGATCTCCGTGGGCTTGGGGTTGATCATCCGGACCACGGTTTGACCGGGGCCTTCGATCTTCCAGTTCACCAGGAACAGATTGGGGAATACCTCTACATCATAAAAAGACCAGCTTGGCCTCGTCGTTTTTCACCCCTGCCCGTCCTCGGCGGATTTGAAGGGCATCTTATTCACCAGCTTGATGCAGTATTCCGCCTGGTTGGTGCTGTTGGCGGCGAAGGCCAGGACCGCGTTGCGCATATCGGTGACGTCGTAGGGCATACCGCTCTCATAGGCGTCCGTCAGAATCTTGTGGATAAAGTCGATAGAGGGCTTAGTAGCCGGATGGATTTCCTTATTGAGGTTTCGCTTGATCTGAACTCTAAGCCCTTTTTCGCTTTGAATGACTTTGGAATTTACCACATTGTTTTCTCCTTTCAACGGTAATCCAGAGCTTATCGTAGCGATAGGCAGGTTGTTGCATTTGGAGAGCTTGCGGCGCAGGGAGCTGTTGCCGGTAAAGACCTTGACCTCGATGTGGTCGTCGTAAATCCGGCTGAGCCGCGTCGGGTCTCCGGAATAAATATAATGCAGGTGGATGCCGCAGCCACTCTTGCTTACCTCCGCATAAGTGGCCGGCCACTTGCTCGCCTCGGCCAGATTCCGCTCAAAGGACTTCTGGCCCTGCTCGTCCGGAATATCAAAGTCGATGACGATGTGGTTTTCCGGGAGCTTGACGTAGTGCAGCTTGCTGGTGTCCAGGGCGGACAGCTTTGTCCGGACACGCTCCCATTTGTTACGGGGGCGTGCCTTCTCCGCCTGCATACTGGGCGGGGCAGTCGGCGCAGTCCTTGTCAAACGCCGAAGCCTGCCCCTCCACAAAGTCGATGGTGGGGTGAGGGGGCGACACCGGCTTGTCCTCCGGCGCCTGTTCCTCAAATTTTTCCGTCCGAAACCCGCTGTAATAGTTCCGAACGCGGGACCCGTCCCCCATGCTGAACCGCTCCTCGTAACACCGGAAGTAGTTCTTCAGCTCCTCCTTAAATATCATGCGGGAGACGGGGTAGGGCACCTTGGCGTCCTCGCAGTAGACCTTATACATCTCCCAGGCCGACTTCAGGGACACGCCATCGTCCCGTTTGAACACATGATAGGAGTCCACGATGAAGTTATAAAAGTCATTGGAGGCCCCCATCATGGCGATGGGAATATAATCGTTGTAGTAGTCCGGGTCCTCCAGATAGACCTCCTGACAGTGATAGGCAATGCCGCCCAGCTCGAAGGGGATTTGCCGGGTCAGCCTCCGGTACTCGTCCGGCGGAACCTTGTCCCCGGTGGGCGTCACGTCGATCAGCCTTCGGATGACGCCGGATTTCGCGTCCGTAATCTTGACCGGCTTGTTGGTTCCCATGATGAGGAAGGTCTTAAAGCGGTTGGAGTAGGCGGAGCGGAACTTTTCGTTGACAGTCATCATCTCGTGGGACACCAGCGAATTGATGCGGGTGTTGTCCTCGATGCGGGAGAGGTCGCCGTCATGCTGAATGGCCACCAGCGGATTGGCGCGGAAGGCCTCCAGAGCAAAGGCGTTGCTGGAGGAGCCCAGGTCCTTGGCGCTGAAGCTGGTGTGGTATCCCTCGAAGAGCTGCATGATCACATTGATGATGGTGCTCTTTCCGGTGCCCACCGCTCCATAGAAGACCAGAAACTTTTGCAGCTTCTTGGACTCCCCGGTAACGATAGCCCCGATGCACCACTCGATCTTGTGCCGCTCCTCGGGAGAATATAATGTGGAGACCAGACGCTCCCACGCCGGAGTCTCCCCCGGCTCCAGGGGGTAGGGGAGGGACTTGCTGGCGTAGTCGCGCTTGGTCACTTTCGTGTTGGAGAATATCAGCTTTTCATCGAGCATATGGAACTGGTCTTTCATCTGCTTCTGGCAATACTTGTGCCAGGTGTCGATCATGCCAGTTTCCGCGTCCCACATATGGAGGACGCGAATGTTGCCGTCAAAGCGCGTGCGGTTTTCTTCTGCGTATCGGTCCAGCTCACGGTCGATCAAGTCGACCGCGTCCTGTTCATCAGTCGACCACATACCCCGTTCGTCAATCCAGATTGCATAGAAGTCGCCGCCTCTGATCATGAGGTCGCTACTTTTCTTGATGATAAACTTGGGATAGATCTCGATGATGCCGCGTTTCCCGCTGCGCGTTGAAATCATCAAGAAGTCCAGCATCGGGTCACTTACTCTCCTTTATCATACTCCAGCTTTTTCACACGGACCGAAAGCTGGTAGACCTGTTCCTCCCGCTTCCGGTTCTCCGCCGCCAGGGCGTAAACGCCCACAACTGCGGCAACGGCGAGCACGGTCAACATGCTGCTTTTACGGCTCAGCTTGGCCACCCGCTTCTCAAAGGCCTGGAAGTTGTGGTTTACCAGGGCCGTCAAGTCCTCCAGCGTGCAGATATCCACGAATTTTCCCTTTTTACTCATGCTAAATGCCTCCCTCCCTGATGATTTCGCGCAGGTAATAGTTCATCTGATACCAGATTTCCGTGTTCCGCATGTCGCGGCCGTTGTCCACGGTAAAGAGCCCGCCTTCACCGTTGCGTCCGTACCCGCGTTCCAGGAACCGCTCCAGCGTCTGATCAACAAAATATCGGTCAAACTTCCGGTCGTCCATGGAGCCGAGCCCCAGGCTCACCAGCATACTCCAGAACCACTGCCCCGTCCGGTCTCCGGCGTCGGGGTCGTCCATGATGTGCTCCTCGCAGCGGATGGCGAGGGCGATCATCATTTCCAGAATGCTGCACGGGCGGTCGTCCAGGCAGGACGCGACCATGGCGTCAGAATATAATTGCTCGCGACCGAACCGATATCTAAGGTCGATGCCGTCTTCGGCCCGGTTGCCGTCCATCGGAATCGTATAGGTGAATTCCGTATCGTAAAGCCGCGCAAACAGCTTACGATAGGACTTGTTAGAATATCGGTCGTCGACCACGAGCTGATACATCCAGTCAAAATACTGGTCAATCAGTTCATCCCGGGTCAAGCGTCAGACCTCCCTTTCAAATTTTCGGAGGAAGGGTGGATCGGAACTCCGCGTAGCTGCGCAGGTCCCGCAGGATCTCGTAGTCGCACCGCTTGGGGTCGCTCCGGACAAAGACGGAATCCTCCTCGTACTCCCCGAAGTGGTTCAGAGCGTCCCCAACAATATCCTCCGGCTCGTCGATGATGACCCCGTTCTCATCGGAAAGGATGCCGTCGTCAAAATAGGTCAGGCTGATCTGGGTGTAGCCATCCATCTCCCCAAATTCCCCCGGGGAGATGACATAGGGGGCCTCCACCTCATGCTCCGGCTTCGGGGGCACCGAGGTGCGGGAATATCCAACCCGGCTGACCATCTTGGCGTAGTCGTTGATGTCGCCCTTCTCCTGGTTCTTGTTGGCCGCCAAAACGGTTTTGGGCGCCTCCTCCGGCTCGTCCTCTTTGGCCAGATGCTCCTTCAGAGCGGCGATCTCCTCCTTCAGCTGCTGCTCCCTGGCATAAAAGGCCTGCTTGGCGGAGTCAATCTCCTGCTCGGAAAGCTCGTCGTACCGCGTCTTGGCGACATACCATGCGGAAACGCCCCCCAGTGCGGCGCCTGCGAGAAAGGCCAGCGCTGTGCCAAGTTTACTCATTGTAGTCCTCCTCTTCGTCTTTAGTGCTCATGACGGTAATGGCAAGGCCCCCGAACAGCAGCGCCGCGCTGATCAGGAGCCCGCCGGTGATGTGGCGTTTTCTTCTGGTGTTGACCGCGTAGTCCAGCATGGACACCAGATTTGCAAATCCCTCCATACCGCTTACCTCCTGGACAAAATGGTGACGCCGCCGACCAGGCAGAGTCCCGATACGGTGGCCAGGGCGTAGGACAGCAGGGCTTTGATGCAGGTTTTCATAATGCGCGCCTCCTTTACTCATAACTGGAAAAATAATGCGCCCCCACCTGGAACAGGGGGACGCCGTAGGAATGATAGTGGCTGGTCCTGAAGAAGACCACCTCGCTGTTCGTGCGGTTCTCCAGTTCCTCCCGGACCAGCTGAACCAGCTCTTCCTTCACATAGCAGCGCTCGATACGCTCTCCATACATGCCGGCAAACTGGTTCTTCTGATAGATCACGTCGTGGACATTGTCGGGAAACCGGGGTCGTCCACCCGGTTCAAAATGGTGTCGATGACCAGACGCTGGCCCTCCTCCGGCTCGCCTTCCGCCTCTGCCATCACGCAGAGGGCGATCAGGTCGATCTCCTCCTGGGTCAGCGTGACGGCGTCGGGCTCTTCCATCGGTTCCTCCGGCTGGACGACAGGGGGCTTGGAGACCACAGGCTGAGGAATATCAGCCCGTTTCTCCGTCAGGTTGACCTGTTCCGCAACCGCATGGACCGGGGTGACAACCGGCTCCAAAGCGGCGGCAGGCTCATACTCCACGCAGAAGGACGCTCCGGTGAGCATTACGGCTGCAAGCAGCAGGGTCGCCAAAAATTTCTTCATGGCTCAGCCCTCACAGCGTCTGGTGGGTGGCCAGCGCGTCGGTGATGTCGCCTACCACGTTGAAGTCCAGGATAAAAGACCGCTCGTAGCCGTTCACGAAATCTACCGCCTTCTCGCGGCACACCTCGAACATGCCGAAGTCCACAAAGTTGTCCCCCATGGGCTCTCTGGGGTCATAGATCCAGCCCACCACGGCGCCGGCCTTGGTCAGGCGGAAGCCCAGCATCTCATAGACCTCGTTGAGGAACAGGTGGCCGCGGGACTTGAGCCGGTCGTTGGCCTGGGCCTGAAGGGCCAGCAGGTAATATTTATTCCGCTCGGCATCCTTCATGTAGGCGGGGTGGCCCTCGTCAAAGATACGGGCATAGGGGCTGTACTTGGAGGGGTCCCAGCCCTCGGCGGCTACGTCCACCGTCTCCTTGACCTTCTTCTCTTTACCATTCTCGTCCACCACCGTGGTCTCGATCTCCTTGGCCTTGATGTTGTAGCGCAGCTCCTTCTCCACCTGCTCGCCGAACCGCTCCAGCACACGGCCGCGGTAATCCTTAAAGTGTTCGTCCAGGGTGGCATAGGCCGCCGCCAGCGCCATGTTGCGCTTTCTCATGAGCTTGTGGCTGGTGAGGATGCAGGTGATGGACGCCGCGCCCAGCAGAACGGCGGGGGCATACAGCCTGATGTACTGGAAGCCGGTGTGGGCGTAGACCTGCATACGGTCGCCGCGGGCGTCCTCCTTGGTGTAGGTCTCTCCGGCCTGGGTAACGCCGGAATCCTCGGCGCTCTGAATCCGTTCGACGTCGTCCTGGGTCTTCTCTGCCACCTTGAGGGCCTTGGGAGTGGCTTGGCAGGCCATGACGGCGCTCACCACTATGCCGACCACGCCGGCGGCCACCAGGATTTCAGGGCTCTTCTTCTGAAGCCGGAACCCCACCTTGTTGAAGGTCAGGCTCACAGATTTCATGATTTCATTGGTTTTCATCGTCAAATATCCTCCTTAGAAAATGATCTCGCAATAGATTTATAGATTTTCCCCACGTTCTGGAGATTTCCGTTGAACTCCTCCAGCAGGTCGTCCAGCTTGTCGTCGAATTTCTCGGCGATCTGCTCCTTGGCCTTCTGCACGACCTCCTTCTTGAGCTTGCTCTCGTCGATCCGGGCGACGTACGTGGCGATCTGATCTGCCACGCCGTCCGAAATCGCGTCATACTGGGCCTTTACCGCCGTGCCCACCCGGCTCTCGATCTCCCGCTTCGCGTCGGCCACGACCTCCTCCGTGGCCCGCTTGACCGCGGAATAGGACTCCCGCTCTACGGCCTTCTGAACCGCCTGGTCAATGACCTTTGCGGGAATATCAATCTCGGTGTTGTTGGCCAGGTTGTCGATGCTGGTATCCAGCCGGTCACACATCACCTTCATTTTGGAGTGGACGCCGATGGCGTAGCCCACGCCCACAAGCCCCAAAATGCAGATGCCGACGCCTACAAATGAATCCGCGTTAATCCGCATGGCGCTCCTCCTCATGCTCTCTCATGTACTCGTAATACTCGGTGTCCGTGGCGAACAGCATCCACCGGCCGCATACCAGACCCTTGTAGCCGCTGGAGGTCAAATATCCATACATGGCTGTGGCCTCCTTTTAGTTGATCTGGACCGTCCTCGGAAGCTGCAAGGTGTAGCCTTCCCGGGTCCGGATGACCTTTGCCGACTGAATATCCGTCCAGCCATAGCGGTTGGCTGTGTAATTGCGGCAGGTGATGCCCGCCAGGTCGTAGAGGTCGGCCACTGACGCGATGCCGTAGTTGGCGATGGCCGATTCCAGCTGATCCAGCACCAGCTCGGCGTCCCCGCGGGTCTCAAATATAATGTCGTCATATTCAAAGCCCGCGGCAGCTCTGGGCCGTCCGTACTCTCTGCGGTCATCCCGCCTGTCGTCCCAGTAGGTGAGCCGGGAGCGTCCGTCCCGCTTGCTCCTGCTTCCGCCGATGCGCCCGGAGTCGCCGAAGAGCACAATGCTGATCACGTCGGCGATGGCGTTCTTGATGCCGGGGATAATCACGTCCATCATGATATAGGACTTGACGTTCTCCCCGTCCTCCGGGACAAAGATGTTGACGAATTTCCGGGCCTCACTCTTCTTCCGGGTCTTGGCCGCTCCGGTCACCACCTTTTCCAGCTTCTTTTCCGCTTTTCCCGGTGCGGTAGAATCCGTTCTCTCCCTTGCGCTGTGGGAGTTGTTGGGATACTCTGCCATTACGGTTCCTCCTTGTAAGTGATGGGCTTGGGCTGGGGGAGTGTGATGATATAGCCGTCGTCCGTCTGGACGATCTCCGCCCCGTCCACGGAGGTCCAGCCAATCCTTGTCATCTCGTATTTGAAATCGTGGATGCCGGCCAGCTCATACAAATCCGCCGCCGTTGCGTTGCCGTAGGTGCTGATGAGGGTCTTGAGCCCGTCCAGCACCTGCTCGGCGTCCTCCCCGGTCCCAAAGATGGGCTCTTCGTACTTCACACGGTCGTACCTGTTTTCCACGGCATACCGGATCGCTCTCCGTGTCGCCAGGCTCCCCAGCGCCATACCGCCCAATAACAACAGGGTGTTCTTCAAAATACCTCTCATGATGCAATTTTCTCCTTTCAAAAGCAAAAAGGGAAAGCACCTGAAACAGGTACTCTCCCCCGGCGAACCTCTCTTCTGCTTACTTTTCAGAGTTCCCCTCGTCGGAATCCTCCGCAGTCTCTTCGACATCGGTGTACTCGACGTCTACCGCGTCGGTCCCGGCCTTTCTGGCAGCCTTCCGCTCGGCCAGCTTGGCGCCCGCAAACCCCCAGAGCTTCTTCGCCCCGCCAATCACGGCGTAAGCCAGGAAGCCTCCGACGATTCCTGCGACCAGCGCGCCAGCGTTTCCGCTGTCAACGGCCTCATCGACCTCCACGGTCTCGTCCATAACCTCGTTCTCCATCACTCTTGCGTTCATCTCTTCCATGTCAAGTTCCTCCTTGTAAAGTTAGGTTCATTGGATGGTTCTCCATAATAGGAGATGCAATTTCTGCGGATGTCACCAGCCCAGATAGACCGGCGGGACCCGGTGCCCCAGCACCAGATAAGGGACGCCGTCCACCAGCTGGGAGCTGAAGTCCAGCTCGATGTAGCCCTTGTCGATGTCCCACCCCATGGTCTCTCCGATAGAGTCGTCGCAGGGCTCCAGGCCGATCTCCATCAGAAACTCATTGACGGTGATCTTCACCTCGTCCCGCATCCGCTTGTTCAGCGTGTTTTCCGCCCGGCGGAGGCTCTCGATGTCCGACTTGAAGCAGGTGTTAGTCAGCGGGTCGAAGCAGGGGGTCTCGCCCCGTCCGGTGGAAATGAATTCCCGCTCTTTGACATTGGCCTTCTCCAGCTTGTCCTTGGCCACCGCGTCCCGGATGGCCTGCTCCTTCTTCACGCCGACCACCTCAACCGCCTTGTCCCGGTACTCCTTCAACGCGGTCTCCGAAATGGTGTAGGCTGTGACCAGGGCCGCGTTGCGCCGTGCGCTGATGGAACTGGCCCCGATGATGCAGGCCGCGGAGCATACGCCGGTGACGACCGGGGGAATATAACATTTCCAGGTGGTCTTGACGATCTCGCCGGTGGTCAGGCGCTTTCCGTCCCGGATTTCCTTTTCGTCCACCATCCGCAGGGCCTTGGGGGTGGCCTTGACCGCCATCACAGCGGCGGCGGTCATCCCGGCGATGCCGATGCCCGTCAAAATCTCCGGGCTGTGCTTTTTCACGGTTTTCTGCAACGCTTTCAGGGCGTTTGAAATTGCTTGTTTGTTCAAGACGCCATCTCCTCTCATAAATATCAATGTTTTCATCGCTCCAGCTTCTCGATCTCATCGAGGAATCCCCTCACGGTTTCGGCCGCGATCCGAAAGATCCGGTGCTGCTGGTCCGTGACGCAGGTCTCGGCGTATAGCCCCAGCTTCGCGGCGAAACGCTCTGCCGTCTCAGAGGCCAGTGTCCACGGGTGGTCCCAGACCTGTTGCAGCAGCTCCTCCACCGCCCAGCGGGAAAAGCTGACTTCCTCCGCCTCGTGCCTGGGCCAGTCGGACCTTGGCGGCTCCTCAAAGCCGTTCAGGACCTCCATGAGAAAGAGGATCGCCTGTTCGTTCATGGACAGCGGCTCCTGCAAAAGCAAAGAGCCCCGGTCAGGGCTCCTCGCTTTCCTTTTCTCCATGTTCACGGGCGGCCAGTGCTTCATTTACCTTCTCCTCGATAATCGCGTCCTGCTCCCTTCCGTCAGCCCAGGCGGACAGCAGTGTGCCGATCCCGCCCAGGGCCATACCTACAAAGGACAACACCTTAAATATCGTTTTCGAGTCCATAAAGTCAAACCTCCTGTTAAATATAGATTCTCCATAATAGGAGATGCAATTTCTGCGGAGCCCTCAGAGCTCCATGTCCTCGTATTCACGCTCGCTTACCGGCGGGAAGGGTGCGTCGATGATGTAGCACTCCACCTCGCCGTTGAGCCCGTCGTCTACCACGGTCTTTTGGTGGTCAAAGTCCACCCAGTAGAGCCCGTCCGAAACCATCCAGCCCACCTCGTCCCCGCCGGGTACCGGCTCGATGCCCAGGAACTCGTAAAACTGGTTCAGGGTAATGAATCCTCCGCCCAGGGCAAAGTTCCGGTTGAGGTGGTATTCGGCCTGGAGCACCTGGCTGATGGTGGCCTGAAAATACCGCTCCGAGATGGCGTCGTAGAATAGCCGCTCTTCCTCGCCGGCGTCCTCAAAGTCCAGAGAGGACGACCCGATCAGGGTGCCCGCGTAGATGGGCTGCTTTTTGCTCTTTTCGGCGGCCAAGGCTTCCATGATCCCCCGGTGGGCGTCTATGCCGTGGAGCTCCTTGACCTTGCGCTGGTAATCGTTGTAGGACCGGCTGACCAGGGCGTAGGCGCTGACCAGAGCCGCCTGCTGACGCCGGTTGAGGGCATTTGCTCCGAAAATACACCCGATTACAGCGATTCCCGTGGCCGCCGCCGGTACATAGCATTGCCAGCAGGCTCCTATCGTCTCCATTCGGGTCAAATTTCCGCCATTTTCCGCCTTTTTGACCGCTTTTGCCGCCTCAATGCGCTTGAGGGCCTTGGGTGTGGCCCTGACCGCCAGAGCCGCCGTGGCCACCACCCCCGCCGCGCTGACAACGGTCAATATCGTCGGCGCCGCCTTCCCGGCTCTGTGGAGCAGGGTCGTTTTTGCATTCACGTCCGTATCCTCCTTAAATATAATCAAAGATGTGGTGCTTCCGGCAGATCTCGCAGAACTCCTCCTGCAAAGCCCGGCGCACCTCCACAACAACCGGGACTGCGGGCGGCTCCGGCGTCTGAATGGAATGACCCAGCTCCTGTTCCACGAAATCCACTACCTTTCCGGCCGTACCCTCCAGAACATAGCCGGTATAAGCGGTAATGACCAGCTTTTCCCGCTCTGTCAGCTTGGGCTTGCGGCGGAACCGGCGGTATTTCTTGAGAAGCTCCTGAATACCGAAGTCCTCAGCGGCCTTCTTCCAGTCCAAATGGCGCTTGTCCGCATCGAGCACCACCATGCCGTACTGGATGGCCCGTACCACCTCCTCCACGCTGGCTCCGTACCAGCACATATCTCCGATCAGATTGGTGGTCTTGCCCAGCTCAATCTTGTGCTGGTTGGGGTGCTTGAAGACCGGCATTACCTGGCCGGGAATGGCGTACTGGCTCTTGTAGTCAAACTTCTGGAGCTCCTCAAAAGCCTCGTCGGTCAGGAAGGGGCGGACGCCGCGCTCGCTCAGAATATCAAGATAGGTCTTAGCCATGATGTTTTCTCCTTTCGAGTGTTAAATCTGAATCACTGCGTCGGGATTGAGGACCACAATGGAGTCACAGTCCCACCCATACAAAGCGAGATATAAATCATCGGCCCGCTGGTCTTGGTATTCCTCCCCATACCAGCAGAGTTCAACAGCGTCAATTCCTCGCCGCAGACATTCCACAAAGTCAATTTCCTCCCACATGCCGGGCGGAACGTCTCTCACCATCGGAAGCTGTCGCAGATCGTTCAAATTATGAATGACCGCTACTTTTTCCGGATTTCGCATGATAAACTGAAATGAGGGTTCTGCGGCGCAATCCCGAAAGGAATTCTCCTCGCACCATTTGGCCCAGCCGTAGGACGCACGTTTTCTCGATGCCCATAGACCTCCGTAGGGCTTTGCCCAGGAGTATTTCGTGTTTACCACCGGAAACCCATGGCTCGGGTCGAAGGCGTCCGCGCCATAATGAATGTAAACTTCTCCAGTCATTGTTTCTCCTTTTCCGTTTAGTCAAAATATAATCCGTCCAGGATGGACTGGGCCGCGTCCCTGGAGATAGAAAAGACGAACCGTGGGTCGTCCTCTTTTGCTGTGGCAGACATCCTCTCCACAAATCTCGCTACTACGGCGGTGGGAGAGTCTCCTTCATGCCTGCCAATCTCCCGGAGCAGCTGTTGCAGGGTAAATTTCTGAATGCTGAGCTCCTCGAAATACTGGTCGTTGGGCGGAGCAAGCCGCATGTTATGCTCGATGTCGCCGATAAGGTCCTGTATAAAATCCCCCATGACCACATCGGGGTATCCAATTTCCGCTTTCATGGCGTCAGGGCTCGTAGGGGACCTGCTCCACGTCCCCGCCGGGAACGGTCACCGACCGCATCAGCCGCCCGGTCACCTCGTCAAAGTAGATGGTGTCCGCCATGTGGTCCCAGTCCTCGAACTGCTCCGAGATATTTTTGCCACGGGACCGCCGCAGGGCAATCAGCTCCTCGGCAATGACCCGCCGCCACGCCCTGGCAACCGGCTTCCGACTCTGGGCGAGGACGTTGTAGAGTCCGCTCTCGGTGAGGAACGTCACCCGCCGGTGTTGACCCGCCACTTCCGATGACAGCACCAGCCTCTCGTCCTCTTCGCAAAGGTTGGTCAGGTTCCAAATATTGTTCGGCCCATAGTCCATCAGCTCGGCGACGTCCCCCGCCTTGAACAGGGGCTCGTCCAAATCCCGATACACCGGGAGGGTACAGGTCTTGAACTTGATTTCGCCCACAATTTTAACTTCCATTTTATAGTCCTCCTTCTACAAGATAATCCGGGATTTTGATGAAGAAACCGTCCTTGCCTTTTCTTAATTGCAGAACAGAATACTCATTATCGAAGAGTTCTGCGATTTCTTTATTGTCCACATCCTGTAAATCACAGTTTTCGATGTAAAATAAACGGTTCGCTCTCACAGAATCAAAACGATATAAATGATTCACAAGGTCGCTTTCCAGTTTCTTATAAAGGTCTTGAAAGTTGATCTCCTCGTGAATGTAGAGGATGATGCCCTGGTAATTCAGTTCCTCACAAAAATCATGAATGTAATGTTTCCCCATCATTTTCTCCTTTCAAATATTGCTCCGTTTGTATTCTTTTGCCCGGTCCCGCAGCTGTTGGAACAGAATATCCGTGAGACCCATCGCAAATTCATTGATTTTCGCCTGCTCCCCGTCTGGCAGAGAGGCAATGCTCGACACGTTATAGGTGGCGAATATGGCCCGCTTTACAATATCCCAGCCCGTCTCTCCGGAAATCCGGTTTGGAAACACAAAGGCGCGGTCCTTGGGATGATGATACAAGCGGTTGAACTCCCTTGCCAATTTGAAAAAGTGCTGATGCGCCGGCCGCAGGAAATCCCTCTGTTTGCACTTTTTGCAGTCCGGACCGGCGTCCGTGAATCCGTTCAGTTCGTATCCGCACGACCGAACCAGCTTCGCAATGTCGTCCAGGGTCTTTTTCCCCGCGCCCCTCGCCTTTGCAATGTCGTCGCGGGTCAAATTCAAAATATCCCCTAACGTGCGAAGACCGAGACGATGCGCCAGAACATTGTAGGCGCGTACTGAGAACACATCGTCTTCGAGGTGCTCTCTCCAAAGAATTTCAAGCTCCGTGTCCAGCGGTCGTTTCTCCATGGTAAACTCCTTTCCAAACTTGTTTTTTCTCCATACAAAAGCGAAAGAGAAAGTGCCGGACTCGAACCGGCGGCCTCAGGCATTTCAGCCTGCGCTCTACCACTGAGCTAACTTCCTCTCCATAATAGAAATTGCAAAATCTGCGAAAACCTAAAAGAGGCAGGTGGGTTTCCGTCTTGCGTTGCCTACTACCACCCTCGCTTCGTAGCTCGCTGTATGCCTCTCCACAATAGAACCTGCGGAATCTGCGGAAGAAAGACAAAGCCCCTGTTATGGGGCCTTTGCCTCAGAGCCCGATGCTCTTCAATAATTTGTCAAGCTCTTCCTTCGTGAGCTCCAGATCGACGTCCAGATGTACGTGTGTCTTTTCATCAACCACCGTTGTCCGCAGCCGGTTGAGCCGAATATCCATATCGTAGCCCAGCTTCTTACGCACAACGGTCCTTGCGATTTTTGATACAAGTCCTGTTGTAAATTTCGATTCCAGTCTCATTTCGTCCATGCTCCTTTACCTCCTTTTACGAGCATCGTTCTCCGTAATAGGAGCTGCGAAATAAGCGCAAAAATAAAAGGAAAAGCCCTTGTCTGGGCCGTTCCCTTTAATAAATCCAGTTTTCTTTTGCAAAGAACAGCGGAACTGCAATCATCCCGATAAATACCAGCGCCGTGGCGTCCTGCTCCAGGAATGTCGGAACACTCCCGCAGAGCATCAGCCCCACAGCGTACAGCTTGTTCTTGAATGTTTTCATAAACCGCAACCCCTTTCAAAATCAGTTGGTTTCTCATAAAGGAGGTTGTCAAATCGGCGTATGGTCGAAGACCGTCTCCCAGGGCTGCTTGGGCAGGGGCTTCATCTTCAGCGCCCACATGATCTGCCGGATGGTCACGGTGGGGTAGAGGCCGTCCGTACCCGTCCCGGCCCGGCGGTCAAAGAACGCCCGAAACCGGGGGTGCAGATATAATGGGTCCGTCAGCCACTCGTCTACCTCGGCCCAGAAGGTGTGCTTCGTCTCCGGGTCGTACCGCTGCTGAATCACCGCCAGGCCCCGTTCGCCGACAAGGAACAGGGTGCAGTGGTTATAGACCGGATGGTCGCAGCAGTAGCGCTGTCCGTACATGGAAAGATAAATGGGCGGCTTCTCGTAGTGATAGCGCATGTCTGCCTCCAAATATAAAGAGGAAAAGCCCCTGTTACAGGGCTCCTCCTCTACGTTGGTCATGCTTAGTCGTCGAACATTCTGCAGTCGTCGAACATTCGACGGCTTGCAGTAGGGGTATGGGCCTCCGCACGCTCTGCACCCGGCGGGCGGCATGTCGTTCCGGAAGACCAGGTAGTCATCGCCTCTTTCATCCTGTACGAGCTCCATCGGATCTCCGCTCTCATACTCGTACTCCATCTCGTCAATCTCCCATCCGCAGGACGGGCAGGCGTAAATATCACAACCGCCTCTTGGATCTTCTCTCCGGTCCATCACTGCCCCGCACCGGTTACAGATCGCGAACCCCCGGTTCAGGTAGTCCATCAGTTCGTCTCCTGCCGGCCGAATGACCTTTTTACCCTTCTTACGCATTTGCATTACCTCCTAAGTCGTCCGGGCCTTGCGGCTCCGGCTGATATTGAGGTAAAGAGCGCTCTCTCCTCATAAAACGCCTTGTAAATTTGGCGAGGACTATGGTAAAATGGAAACATCCTTTATGTATGGAGGGGCGAATATGGCTGTTTGTATAGAATGCGGCAAAGAGTTTGATGTTGCCGCCGTGACGAAAGCTCAGTCGAGAATATTATAAGGGTGTTTACGACGATCAATACCCAGACGCCAATGTTTGCTATGATTGCGCTCTTCCCGACATCAGCGCCAGTTGGGGGACAGGAGAAGACCAAATCAAAGACATGGGCTCCGGTTGGGACCCTGACTAAAAAAGCAAGAGTCTTCGTCAGACCCTTGCTATTGCGGAGTTATCCGTTTGGAGTGCGTCTTTTCTCGTCAATGATTTTGAAGTTATTGATCCATTTTTCCATCAACGCGATGGGCTCTCGCATAACCGCCGCAATTTCTTCTGCATTTTTCCCAGCGTCATATAAGCGGCGTGCACGCCCAATGCGTAGAATCAATTTTGAACGTTTCAATTCTTCTGTCATTTTCATTTGCGAAACCTCCTTAAATTCAGATTTCTCCATAAAACACCATGCCGAATATGCGGATAAAACGAAGAGACTGTGCTGTCTGCACGGCCTCTTCATTTTCTTTTCGAGCCTGTTCGTTACTTTGTCGGCCGAAAACGGCTGAACAGATTCCTGAACGTGGTGGACGAGTAAACCCCGGACTCCTCAAACTTGAATCCCCGTCTCATCCAGATGCCGTAGAACATCAGCGGCAACACCAGTTCCGCGCCGGCCACCGCAATGCGCACATACCGGTCGATCTTCTGCTCCCGAAGCTGACGGTTCTGAAGCTCCTCCTCACGGGCGCGGTCGGCATCCTTGCAGGCAAGCTCCTCCCTGCGCTGTCTGCCGTCCATCTCCCGCCGCTCGGACTTCTCATCCACGTCGGCCTGGGCCCTGATCTCCTCGATACGCAGCTTGTGCAGCGCCGCCAGATCCCGGATCGCTTTCGCTCTCTCCTCGTTTCCGGACGGAAGGGTCCGCAGATTCGCGAGCTCCGTCTCGATCACATCATCCAACAACGTTTTAATCTCTGCCATATGCTTTTTCTCCTTTCAAAAATCAGAATTGGCTCCATAATAGCCGATGTTATTCGTGCGTACCCGGCGTTCGATGTCTCTTGCGGCCGCAGGGCTGTGGTGCTATACTCATAAAAAGAACTATTATTCTTCGGAAAGGATGGCTTATACCCATGACGATTTATGCTACGCAAGAGAGACCTGGCCGTGTCACGCATAGTTATTATTGGAATGAGTATCGCCTGGAAGATGGCCAAATTGTCCTTTACAGATGTGGACGGAAAAGGATTTTCGATGGTCGGGAAAACGAATGGGTCCATTCCGAACGGCGAAAGACCTCCTGGACCATTGACGATCCTGATTTGCCGGATTGGTTGCACAAGTATATATCGAAATGAAAAGAAAGGGGCGCCCGTTATCGGACGATCCCCTTCTTTTTCGCGTATTTCAACAATTCATCGTCATCTCTGAGAAGGTCGTCGCCCATATCGACCCCTTTCCAAATCATACGGTCTCCCAGTTCCGTCAAGCAGGAGCCGATATCGACCAGCCACTGTGTCATCCAGAGTTTCAATTTCTTCATTACAATACACCTCCATAAAGGCCTATGTCATTCGTGCGGCAGGAAGTCCTTTACCTTGACCCGGAAGACCACCCGTTTCTTCCGCATAACGGCCCGTATATCCGTATCCAGCTCAAGATATAAATGAGGGCCTTCGTCCGCAAAATCGGAATGGTCCACCCGCAGGTCGCCGACCGGACGATCCTGGAACAGATGCATACCGATCAAAATTCCGATACAAAGCGCCGCAATCGCTGCAATAATCTCCAAATTCAACCCCTCCTTTGACACTGTTTTCTCAAATTTTCCACCCGGGAATTTTTCAGGATATCACTCTAACACGCTTTCCGGCCAGCTGCGTATGGAAAATAGAAAGCAAAGGGCCTGCTCAGCCCTTGCTCTTGGATTTGAGTTTCCATTTCAGCTGTTCCAGCTTTTGTGGAAGCCGCGTTCCTGACCTCCGGAATGGACGCCAATGCGACCGCCATCGTAACGGCGGGCACGATCACCTGTCCGATCCAAAGCCTCAGCTCCCGGCTTGCCTCGATTTGCTTGTAAGTCATAATGGTATCACCTCCATAATAGCCGCTGCCGTTTCTGCGAAATACAAAAAGGAAAGAGCCCGCGTTTCCGCAGGCCCAATCCTTACTCTTCGTATTCTTCTAATGCTTTTTTCCAATTCGATGATGTGCGCTATCCGAAGTATGATTTCATCTAATTCGTCCTCAAGCGCAAAACTGTTTTCCCATAAGTCTTCAAATCCACCCGGGTTCTTGTCATTTTCCCGAATGAATCGGACTAACTGTTTCACAGCATTGAACTTGTTGTCCGCCACCTTTTCCAAAATCGTTTTCTTCATGGCATTTCACCTCCATAAAGGAGCCTGCCTATTCCGCGGACTTGTCCTCGTACACAACCCGTTTCCTTAGGGCACTCCATGGAACATACCGCTCCTTCCGGCAGACCGGGCACCAGAACCGGCTTGTCTTTCCGCCGATGTCCACCAGATCACCGCAGTCGGCCTCCAGCCTGCTCCCGCAGTTCGGGCAGTTGAACCGGTAGCATTGCCGGACAGCCACGTCCACAACCCGCAACTTCAATCCCTCCTCTTGCTCAGCAGCCAGAAGAACCGTCTGTACGCGGCGTAATAGACGTCCCGGCAGCAGGGAATATCATACTTCATCTTCAGCGCATCGTAGGACAGCCCCTCGGTCACGCCCCGCAGCAGATAGGAGTAGAGGTCGGGCTCCGCCTCGATGGCCGCCTGCTCCACCATCTCCATGCGCTCCCCGAAGAATATCCGGGACTGGGCGCACCGCTCTGTTGGGTCGCCCTTCATCTGCCCGCAGCTCACAAAGACCTGGAGGTCGGCCGGCCGCCTACTCAGCCCATCCAGGGCCAGTCGGGCCTTTTTCCAAATGGGGTATTGCAGGCAGAAATGCTTCAGCTCGTAGTAGCGGTGCTTGCCGATCCAGTAGGGGTTCTTCTGCGAAAGCTCCGGACGCATGTCATTTCTCATCGTCGTTCTCCTCTCCAGAAATATCCGGTTTCCTCGTACAATCGTTTTGGCGAGATGTAGAAATTGATCCGGCCGTACCGGGAATCCATCTCCTCAATGCTGGCCACCAGATTGCCGTTCCGGGTCGCCTTGCCGATGGGCAGCCAGCCGGAGATAATTCCAGCCCTCACCCAGGACGCGTCTTTTTTCCATAAACACGGGCCACCACCGCCACAGGGACGGAGCCCGGATGGAACTCTTGTTCATTCATCGGCGTCTGCCTCCTTTCAACGGCTATTCTAAGGGCGCAGCCCCGTTTTCGTAAAAACAACCTCGGTGGAAAGAAAAAGAGAAGGAGCCGCCTGTTACAGCGGCTCCCGCCCTTTAGAAACGATTCCTTTTCCGGGCCCAATGGTTGAACGTTTTTCCAACCGTCTTCCGAATCCCGATCCACCAGGCCGGCTCAAACATGGCAATGATATACACCGCGCTGAAAATCGCGCCGATGACTGTCACAATGCCGCTGAGTTTGAGATATCCGCCCCAGGTGACCGGCTTCTCTGTCCATTTCTGTTTGTTCATCCTTGATTACCTCCTAAAAGTTTTGTCTCCATAAAGGAGACGGCCTTTTGTGCGGATGAAAAAGGGAAGAGCCGCTGCGTCAGCGGCCCCTCTTTGCCTTCTTGAAGTCGACGAATATGATTTTGTCTGACTTCGGGTGTGTCAGTTTGAGCTGTACCATTTGAAACTTCCTGTTCAGAACCTTCGTCCATAGTGCCGCGCCTGCCGTGGATACCGCGCCCACAACCGCGAATGTTCCGATCGCGCTAAGAATTTTCCTGGTGTTCATAACCTTCACCTCCATAAAGGCCCCTGTTGAATCGGCGCGAAAAAAGAAAAGGAAACGACTTCAGGGTCGGCCCAACGAAAACCGTTGCCCGGTGGGTGCCATCTTTGATTAAGTTATTACTTGGCGGCACGCCTTCGTGTCTCACCGCTGGATTTCCACCAGCATCTATCCGTTTCCTTTCCATAATAGGAATTGCAAAATCTGCGGGGCCCGTTTTCTAACTTAGGTTAAACCGGGCTAATCTAAATTAGAAATATAACCGCCGGAGACAAAAGAAAGAGCCGCCGCGAGAGCGGCTCAATCTGTTTTGGCCTGTTCAATGGTCCTGTTCCAGCATATCAGCGACCTTTTCCGTCATGCTTTCGTATTCGTCCGGAAACGTCTCGCACATCCAGCGTTGGCAGCCGCGCACACCTCTGCCGTACAAAAACTTGCCCCACAGAAATGCTCCGGCTGCAATGGCCAGTGTGCCCAAGCCTACCCGTCCGAAGTCTTTTGCCATGACTTTGGTGTTGAGTGCTTTGATTTTGTCCATTGAAATCACCTCCATAAAGGGCTGTGCAATTCCTGCGTCCGAAAAAGAAAAGAGCCGCCTGTTACGGCGGCTCGATCCTTTTTCAAATATCCTTGCTCAGAAACACTTCATTTCCACGACGCCATACCTTGACCGGACGCTTCGACCGCTTGATGGCCGCAGCCAGACAAGACCGGCAGACCGCCGGGGATTTATAATCGGTCTCGCTAAATTCCACCTTTACGATCTTAGCGTCGCCGTTCGTAAACTCCTCGATCAGCTCTTGCAGCTTGTGATAACCGCTCACCTTCGGTATCTGGTCCACAGGTGTCAGTTTCATGCTCATTTACTCCTTTCGCTTATGGATTTCTCCATAATAGGAGCTGTGCTTTCTGCGAAAGCCACCGGAGCATGGTCATCTCGCAGGGGTAATCCTCGAACCCCAGTGTCTCGCAGGTGATAAGCCCCTCCAGTACGCCGAATATCACTTCGGCCTCGTACTGCTTGTAGGGGAAGAACAGACCGCCCAGTTCCCGGTGGATTGCCCCGCAGCCGGAGCACCGCAGGCGGCGCATGGGAACTCTGGAGGTTTGCCGCCCTTTCGTCCGTACCAGTCTGGGCACGCTGTCGTAGTATTTCAACCGTCCGCCGCACCGGGGACAGGCGGAGCACTCGTTCATCACCATATCCAGCCCTCAAATCTTAATCAAAAATATTGTGTAGGAATATGCTTGACAATTCGTACACTTATCATATATGATTAGAGCGGGCGGCGCAAGGGGCAAAAAGAAAAGGAGCCGCTGATTAAGCGACCCCAATTCCTATTTAGTTCTTTTGCTTGTGTGCTCTGATGATTGCCCTTGTGATCTGAACGCCAGCAATAATCGCCGCGCCAATCATCATACCATGGATCACATTTTTGGCGCCTTGTCTCATTCCTTCGTTATAAAATGCTGTCAAAGCCGCCCCATGCTTATCCAAAAGCAAATTAAGCTCGTCGATTTGTGCATTCGTCATGTATTTCATATAGAACACCTCCATAAAACCCACTGTAAATCTTGCGAAAGGAGACACCCAATGAAGAAACACGTGAACCCAGCCAAGCATTTGCATGAAGTCTATACTATGCAGGGCGGCGTAAAAGAGTACAACAAAAATCAGCGAGCCTGGGGTGCGCTACTATTTGCGGGCAGCGTTTTTCTACTCCATGCGGTAGGCGGCCGTATCGTTGACAAAATCGAACGCCGAGAAATTAAAGCCTTGAAAAAGAGGGATGACCTATGCTGACCCAATGCCCAGAGTGCGAATTGCCAGTGAGCGATAAGGCAAATGCCTGTCCTCATTGCGGATATCCTCTGAAACCTTCTGAAAAAATAAAAAGACCTCGCAAATCCAACAAGCGACGGCGATTGCCGAATGGCTTTGGTCAGATCAGTGAGATCAAAAATCGTAATTTGAGAAATCCATTCCGAGCCATGGTAACTGTGGGGAAAACTTCTGATGGCAGACCCATTTGCAAACCGCTCAAGCCAGAATCATACTTCGCCACCTATAACGATGCCTATGCCGCTCTGGTGGAATATAACAAGAATCCATATGACCTTGGAACAGCCATCACCATGCAGGGGCTCTATGACAAGTGGCTTCCAGAATACGAAAAAGACCGTCAAGAGTACAAAGGCGGTGACCAGTGCCTGGCCTTACTGTTCGGCAGTTTACAAGATGCGAGTTATGGACATTCGAGCCCGTCATGTAAAAGGCTGCATGGAAGAGGGCGTGGCCACTGTTCGAGGCAGAGAGCAGCATCCAACAGCCACCATGAAGAACCAAATCAAATCCATGTTTAACATGATGCTGGACTATGCGTTGGAATATGAGTTAGTGGATCGAAACTATTCCAGAACCTTCAACCTCACGGAAGAAACCGTCAAAGAGATCCAGAAAGGTAAAGAAGGGGCATATCGCTTTTACAGATGATGAAATGGAATTGCTCTGGAATAATATCGATGAGAAACATGGTATCGACATCCTGCTGATCCAGTGTTACTCCGGTTGGCGCCCTCAGGAGCTGGGGCTACTGGAATTAAAGGATGTGGATTTGGAGAACTGGACATTTCAAGGTGGCATGAAGACGGATGCCGGTGAGAATCGTGTTGTCCCCATTCATTCCCGTATCCAGGACCTGGTACTCAAAAAATATCGAGAAGCAGAAGCAATCGGAAGCCCGTATCTGCTTAACTGGGCAGACCCCAACAACCGAAACAAGAAGAACTTTGAGTTGACCTATGCTCGGTATCAGAAAGCCTTCGAGCGTATCCGTGATGAATTGAAACTAAACCCCGAGCACCGTCCTCACGATGGTCGCACCCACTTTGTGACCATGGCAAAACGCTATGGGGTGGATGAGTATGCCATCAAATATATGGTAGGTCACAAGATCTCCGACATCACAGAAAAAAGGTCTACACGCGCCGCGAATTTACTTGGCTTCGAGAGGAGATTGAGAAAATAAAATAGACCTTGCCAAGCTCGCTTTCAGTGTAGGAGTATAGGTGTAGAAATAAAATCAACCACATCAAGAAGTGTAGGAATATGGTTGTATGAATGGTACAGAAATTTTTAACTACTCTTATCTGT
>VOFD01000885.1_pt1 | contig 58001 bp, 53 predicted proteins | sample 5384101 | NCBI WGS metagenome assembly VOFD01 (sample SAMN12384723, study PRJNA508395) | human gut metagenome | isolation source: healthy gut C | host: Homo sapiens
GCCCTGAGTAGCATACATGTAAAAAGGTACGGAAGCCATGAAACGCGTTACATTACCCGGACAGCAAGCACAACCAAACCATTGCTGGCGTTCATGTTGCCCCATAGACTCAAGCGGATTATCATAGAAAAATTTATCGCCACTGAGTGAAACACCCGAAATAACTCCATTATAAAGAGCACGCTCCAGTACATCGGCATACTTGGCATTACCCGTAGCTAGGAACATACGGTGATTCCAATATACATTGGCAATGGCAGCACAAGTCTCACAGTATGCGGTATGGTTATTCAATTCATAGTTAGGACCAAATCCTTCACCTTGCGGACGTGAGCCGATACCACCGGTGATGAAGAGCTTCTTACTTGCCATATTTTCCCAGATACGACTTAAAGCATTGAAATAAGCAGTATCCTGAGTTAATGAAGCTACATCGGCAACACCGGAATAAAGATATCCTGCACGTACGGCATGACCTACTATTTCATCTTGTTGCAAAATGGGTTTGTGGTCTTGGCTGTATTCGCTGAGACGATGTCCGTCTGTTCCGCGACCGGTTTCCTCTACAAAGTATTTAGCCATTTTCAAATACTTTTCATCACCTGTCACCTTATATAACTTAGCAAGGGCCATTTCAGCGATAGGATGCCCGGAAGGAACATGCTTCTGTCCTTCATTCGGACCAAAGACCTCACATACCAAGTCGGCATTCTTGATAGCCACATCAAGGAGATTACGCTTCCCTGTTGCACGATAATGAGCAACGGCAGCTTCATACAAATGACCGCTATTATAAAGTTCATGACTATTAATCTTTTCCCAACGACTCTTTCCCCACCAACCGGAAAGGCGATAGCATTTATTAGTAACACAAGTGGTAAGATAGCCATCCGGTTCCTGAGCTGTAGCAATCAAGGTAATAACGCTATCCAGATAAGCATCCAGCGCTTTATCATATTTCACAGCCAGCGAATAAGAGGCTCCTTCTATAATCTTATAAGGATCAGTATCATCAAAAGAAAAGTCACCGCGATGTTCTCCCTTCATCAGACCACCGGCTATGGCGAAGTTATCAAAGCGTCCATTCTTCTCACATTCCTTAAATGCTGAAGGTATGGAAACAGTACGATTGGTTTCAATGCGTGGAGTCCAGAAGTTATCATCCAAGTGGACTTGAGTAAAGGGAACTTCTTTTATCGGTGCATCGGGCTGAACATACGAGTTGTTACAAGCACTCATACTAAAAAGGGCAACACTACCGAAAAGGTATTTAGTTATTCTATTCATAATATGTAATAAAGATATGGATTTCATAATTCTTCTTGCAATTAGCGTATTACAAAGTAATGGATTTCTTTTTTAACAGGATGAAACAATAATCTATATGAATGCTAAAATAGTCGAGCCACAAAGCCTCAGAAGGGGATTTAGACAATCATTTCATATATTGGATTATTTTTTTTCATACCTGTAGGTACTATACACAATAAGCCCATAAATGACAAACGAAAAGGGAACGTAACACTAATTATTAACTGAATCTGCAATATTTTGCAGGAAGTGCTTCTCATATTCATCGCATATAATGATCATTCAAAAACTACACCCAACCAGACAGATATCCGGAATGTACCTACTCCTACTTACTTCCTATCTACTTTTTCTTATTATACTAAGGAGAAAGAAGCGTTCGGCCCGGCGAATATCAGAAACAGATAAAAGAGAAGAAAGTACCCATCCATCTTAATTAAGCAGTAAAGCACCCGATTATTTCAGGTAATTTTGCTCAAATCATAGGGGGTAATTAGTCAATTTAGAGTTGATTAATTCCCCCTATGATTTGATTTTATAAGCATTAACAGCTTTGCCCTTATTTGTTTTCCTTTGCTGCCGAAAGATGGATGAGCTCACCTCTATCGAAAGAAAAAGAAACCTTTAATTTTAAATTCAAATTCATGAAGAACTATCATTTTAAAGGTACAAAGAAGCTACGCCCTAAATACGAGATAAATAAGAATCAGATAAGTACATGCAAATGAATGAAAAAAATAGTCCAATCGAATACAAGAATACTACAAACAGCCATTCAGAAGGCCACAGAAAGGTATCTTTTGGACTATTCTTTTATTTCATTATATTATTCAGTCTTTCCGTTCGCTCTTTTTTCTTTTACTTTGCAAACAGACAAATAAGAATTAACCGAATTATGAAAAACAACCTCTCTTTCAAATTAGTCATTATTTCCCTATTTCTGTATTGCGGAAATAATTCACTCGAAGCAGCATCCGGAAAGAAATACGCACTGACATCTCCCGACGGAAAACTGAAAGTAGAAATCAGTACCGGAGACAAATTATCTTATCAGATAATGCACGAAAAGGATACAATTCTCTCTCTTTCTAACATAGGCTTGGTTCTGGCTGACGGAACCGAAATAGGAAACAACTCTCAGGTAACTGGTATAAAAAGGAAAAATCATGGATAAAGACAGGCAAAGTGGCATGGGATTGGTGGAATGACTGGAATCTGAAAGGAGTGCCGTTTAAAGCCGGTATCAACATGGATACGTATAAATATTATATCGATTTCGCCAGCCGGAACGGATTGGAGTTTATTGTGTTGGATGAAGGATGGTATGATCCGAAGAGCGGGGATATGCTGACCGTTATTCCCGAACTTGATTTGACGGAGCTGATAGCATACGGCAAATCCAAAGGGGTGGAAATAGTGCTTTGGACGGTGTTTAATGTACTCGACAGCCAATTGGAAGCAGCTTGTAAGAAATATGCGGATATGGGAATCAAAGGTTTTAAGGTGGATTTCCTGGATCGTGATGATCAGACTGCCGTCGAAATGGTGTATCGCATCGCTGAGATGACGGCCCGGTATAAATTAACCCTTGATCTGCACGGCATTTACAAACCGACAGGTATCAACCGTACCTACCCCCATATTATCAACTTTGAGAGCCTGTTCGGTATGGAAGAGGTGAAGTGGACGGATATCAAGAATAACATGCCTCTTTACGATGTGACCTTCCCTTATATCCGTATGATGGCAGGTCCGGTGGATTATACGCCGGGAGCTATGCGCAATGCCACGAAGGCAGATTGGCGCGCCATGTATTACACACCGGCCAGCATGGGAACCCGTTGTCATCAGCTGGCCGCCTATATTGTACACGATTCTCCTTTTACCATGTTGTGTGATGCGCCTACCAACTATCTGAATGAGCAGGAATGTGTGGATTTCATAGCTTCTCTGCCTGTGGAGGTGGATTCTACTTTTATTGCTTCGGGCGAGTTGGGAAAATATATTGTAACGGTGCGTAAGAAGGATGTGAACTGGTATATCGGCGGTATGACCAATTGGGATGAACGTGATGTGCAGCTCGATTTCTCTTTCCTTCCCGAAGGAATGTCTTATACGGCTGTTTTGTTTAAAGACGGTGTGAATGCCAATAAGCAGGCCGAGGACTATCGCAAGGAAACCATCCGGATTGATAAGGACAGCCGGTTGACTTTGCATCTGGCATCGGGAGGCGGATTTGCCATGAAGTTGGAGCTTTGCCCTGTTCACGGACAGGTTACCAGTATCCCTGAAGGGAAAAATATTCCTTCTTTCTATCAGAAATACATAGAAACAGAAGGTCTGTATGTCACCTCTTCCGGGAAGGTGAGCGATGAGGCCTTATTGAAAGCCTGTGATATCATCAGTTTGATGTTGGCAAAACGTCCGGATGTGAAGGCGCACATGGTGAAGAAAGGTTGCCACGTCATGGTTATCGGTAAGGATGAGGAAACTTGTGATTTACCGGAGTTTGCACATATCTGCAATTCGCAGGACAGCATTGCATACTGGAACTGGCGTGCCCGTGGTTTCGGTGGGGCACCGGAAGATGAGTTCTCCGCCAGTTGCGGAGAAGAGAATCTGCTGGCATTGCCGCAGGATAAATATGTAGGTGAGAATATCCTGATTCATGAGTTCGCTCACCTTATTCATACGGTAGGTATAGTGGGAGTGGAGCCAGACTTTAATGAGCGTTTGGAGGCACTTCGTCAGAATGCAATCCGGAAAGGGCTGTGGGAAAAGACGTATGCAGTGAGCAATAAAGAGGAATACTTTGCCGAGTGCGTACAGTCTTTCTTTAACTGTAACCGCTATGCCGAACCTGCAAACGGAGTTCATAACTGGGTGAACCGCCGCACGAAACTGAAGACGTATGATCCGGATATGTACCGGTTGTTGCAGGAATATTTTTATGAGATAGAAATTCCCATTCATAATGTGGTGCATGAATAAGCGTCGCAGGGACAAATAGAATTTTGCTATATAGAGATGAATAAGATACGATTGGTTGTTGCTTCCTTATTGTTGGGAGCTGCTACAGGTTTTGCTCAGAAGCCTTTTAATGCTTCGGGTACGGGGAATCCCATTATTCCCGGATATTTTGCCGATCCCACGGTGAAGAAGTTTGGCGATACGTATTATATGTATGCCACTACGGATGGCAGTGGGGCCGGCTTTGGCCCTGCACAGGTGTGGACCAGCAAGGACTTTGTAAACTGGACGTTAATGCCCTGCATCGACCGCATGACATTCAATGCAGACGGAACGATTCAAAAATCACCCCCACCCATGAAGGCGTAGGTGCACTGGCTCCTTCCGTTGTTAAATCAACCAACCTCGCCTTTGGTAAAAGCGTGCGTGCCTCTTCCTCTTATGATGACAACTTCCGTCCCGAATATGCCGTAGATGATAACAACGGAACTTTATGGCGTCCGTGCGGCATGGGACAGGAATGGCTTGAAATAGACCTGGGACGCCCCCAACAGATACAAACGATCTGGACACAATTTGAATATGGCACTCAGTTCTATCAATACCTGATTGAAACTTCAACAGATGGTAAACGCTGGACTATCTTTGCCGACAAGCGGAACAATCATCTGGCAGGCAGCCCAATGGTAGATTTCGGAAAAGCCAAAGCCCGCTTCGTGCGCCTCACCTATACCGGTGGACAAAAGAATGGCTTCGGTGGCGCTATCTGGAACCTCAAGGTATTTTCCGGTATCGAAGATCCGCCCCCCAACAGTGGCTCGGACTGACGGCCGCCGACTGGAATGGCCGCCAATGGCAGAATAATGAAGGAATGTTAGGAGGTGCTTTTTATCCTGAAAGCAGGATCAGCTCGCACCGAGCGCATTGACGGACGCGACGCACTGGTTCTCGAACCGGGCACTACGCTAGAATACCGTCATCCGTTACTTTCTCCTCCAAAGAGCATACAATTAGTGGGTTAGTTCATAGGTTAGGTAGATGGCAAAGCTACGAAGCGGAACCTGCCCTTTCATCCGGTGTGATTTCGCTTCAAAGCAGAGCCGAACCCTTAATCATCACTAATCTGCGTTACTATAACTGGAAACAGGCACCTGCCGAACAGGAATATGATACCACTACGGATATCGTCCGCTTACCGGCTGCTGATCAGCGAAAGCGTGGCCTAGTAGTAAGCATCACCGCTGATGACTTCGCCGCAGGCGACACCGTACATTATCTTTCCAATCATGGAATAGAAGGATACTTCGAAGCCCACAAAGCCCCCTCCATCATTAAGGAAGTGGAAGGAAAAAAGAGTTTCAGTTTTGATGGTCATCAGGTATTCCAGTCCAACTTCTCCCTGCCTGCAACCTTGCTGGACAATGCCCCCTATACATTGGAAGCCTGGATACTGAATGATTCTATTGCCGAAAACGAATGTGTAGCCGACTTCACGACTTCGCATGACGAATTGGAAAAGATTATGCTCGTCAATGGCACGGAGCCCCGATGCGGTGTCATCAACCACTACGGCTGGTACGAAGATGCCGGATACAAGGACATGAAAGAGCTGACCGGCAAATGGCAGCATATCTATATTTGTTTCGACGGCCGCATAGAACAAGTATATATCAATGGTAAATTAATTAGCGAAAAAGATATTCAATTGCTAATAAAACCATCACAATACGTAACTTTGGGGCGGAATGCAGAACACAACTGGCCGTTCACGGGCTACCTGCATTCACTGAAACTATGGACGAATATATTCCAATCAAGAAATAATACCATAAAACGAATAATAACCATGAGAAAAGTATTAGTTACCACCCTGCTGGTTGCCGCCACCGTAGGCAGTCAGGCGCAAGTGAAAAAACAATCGCACGGGTATCCCATCGATCCCGTACCTTTCACCTCGGTGAAAGTAACCGACTCCTTCTGGGGGCAACGGCTGAATGCCAGCCGTGAGTAACGATCCCTCTGGCGTTCAGTAAATGTGAGGAAACCGGAAGATACCATAACTTTGTCAACGCAGCCCATCCCAGTGATACCATTAAAGTAGGCGGTCTGGCTTTGACGATACTGATGTGTACAAAACGATAGAAGGTGCCAGCTATCTGTTACAGACCTATCCGGATAAGAAACTGGCTAAGTATATTGATAGTGTGCTCGTTATCGTAGCCGCCGCACAGGAACCGGACGGATACCTTTATACCAGCCGAACCATGAATCCAAAACATCCCCACGAATGGGCGGGAAACAAACGCTGGGAAAAGGTAGAAGACCTGAGCCACGAGTTCTACAACCTGGGGCACATGGTGGAAGGCGCCATCGCCCACTACCAGGCCACCGGAAAGAAGAACTTCCTCAATATCGCCATCCGATACGCTGACTGCGTATGCCGTGAAATCGGCACAGGCGAGGGACAGCAAATCCGTGTTCCCGGACATCAGATTGCCGAAATGGCACTTGCCAAACTTTATCTGGTTACCGGAGACCAGAAATACCTCGACCAGGCCAAGTTCTTCCTCGACCAGCGTGGATATACCAGTCGTACCGATGAATACAGCCAGGCACATAAGCCGGTGGTTCAACAGGATGAAGCTGTGGGACACGCCGTTCGCGCCGCATATATGTATGCAGGTATGGCCGACGTAGCCGCCCTGACAGGAGATACTGCCTATATTCATGCCATCGACCGTATTGGGACAATATCGTGGGCAAGAAATATTACATCACCGGTGGTATCGGAGCCACAGCAGCCGGAGAAGCCTTCGGTGCCAATTATGAAGTTACCCAACATGTCAGCCTATTGCGAAACTTGTGCTGCCATCGGCAACGTGTACGTCAACTACCGTCTTTTTCCTCCTGCACGGTGAATCCAAATACTACGATGTACTGGAACGCACTTTATACAATGGTCTGATTTCAGGCGTATCCTTAGATGGCGGCGGTTTCTTCTATCCCAACCCGCTGGAAAGTATGGGACAGCATCAGCGCCAGCCCTGGTTCGGTTGTGCCTGCTGCCCGTCCAATATCTGCCGTTTCATCCCGTCCCTGCCGGGATATATCTACGCAGTGAAGGATAAGGACGTTTACGTCAACCTCTTCATGTCCAACACTTCCGACCTGAAAGTAGGTGGCAAAGCTGTTTCTATCGAGCAAACCACCAAATACCCGTGGAACGGTGACATCACCATCGGCATCAACAAGAACAGCGCCGGACCCTTCAACCTGAAAGTCCGTATTCCCGGATGGGTTCGGGGGCAGGTAGTCCCCAGCGACCTGTATACCTATAGCGACGGCAAGCGTCTGAAATACACAGTGAAAGTAAACGGAGAAGCCGTACAGAATGAACTGAAAGATGGTTATTTCTGTATCGACCGCCGTTGGAAAAAAAGGGTGATAAGGTGGAAGTACACTTCGACATGGAACCGCGTACCGTGAAAGCCAACAATAAGGTGGAAGCCGACCGCGGGCGCATTGCCGTAGAACGCGGACCGATTGTATACTGTGCAGAATTCCCGGATAACAACTTCGACATCTTCAGCGTATTCATGAACCGCAACCCGAAGTTTGAAGTGGTGGAAAAGCCCGATCTACTGTATGGCATCAACCAATTGAAGACCGGCGCACAGACATTCTTGGCTATGACGATCAGGGTCGCCTGACCACTACCGATGTGAATCTGACACTGATACCTTACTACGCATGGGCCCACCGTGGTTCGGGAGCTATGGAAGTATGGTTGCCACAAGAGCTGAGCGCATCCCGCCCCGCCATGCCTGCCACACTGGCTTCGGAAAGTAAAATAGACGCATCCCACCGCGTAAGCTCCATTTCAGCCATCAACGACCGCCTGGTTCCGAAAGATGAGAATGACCGTTCCCTGCCCTATTACCATTGGTGGCCCAAACAGGGAACTACGGAATGGATCACGTATGAGTTCCCGGCAGAAGCTACCGTATCAAGCTCCACCGTATATTGGTTCGACGATGCTCCCTGGGGCGGTTGTCGTGTACCGCAAAGTTGGAAGATGTACTATAAAGATGCACAAGGCCAGTGGCAACCCGTCACAGGTGTCGACAAATATGGCGTTGTAAAAGGTGCGGGAAACACCGTAAACTTTGATCCCGTGAAAACCAAATCAGTAAAACTGGAAATCACCCTGCCGGACAAAAATGCAGCAGGTGTTTATGAATGGGAAGTACAATAAAGGTTAGTTAGATATGAATGTTTGTAAGTTAGGTTTGTCGATAGCCATGCTCCTTAGCGGGGGCATGGCTTTTCGCACAAGGCACAGTGGATGATTATAACCGTGCCTACGCATTGAGAGAGAAATTCAGTGCCAACAAAGTTTTCTACTCCAACGTCACGCCGCAGTGGATAGAAGGCACACATCAGTTCTGGTATGTACGCAATATGCCCGAAGGCCGTATCTACGTATCGGTGAACGCAGACAAGAAAAACAGAAAGGAGTTGTTCGACCACAAGCGTCTGGCAAGCGCACTGAGCAACGCATCCGGCAAAGAAGTAAAGCCCGAAGCAATCCAACTGGAACGGCTACGAGTGAATCCGAGCTTAGATACGCTTCGTTTTATTTTTGGCAATCAGCGCTGGATGTACGCCACCCGCAAAAATCAGTTGGTAAATGAAGGTACCCTGCCCGACCGCAATGCACCACAAAAACACTGGATGGAACGGGATGACGAAAAAGAAGCCGCTCCCGTAACTTCACCCGATGGAAAGTATACCGCCTATATCAAAAATCAGAATGTATATGTGAAGGAACTTGCCACGGGAAAAGAGAAGCAGTTGAGCCTTGACGGTACACTCAGCAACTATTACTCAGTTTATATCCGCTGGTCTCCGGACAGCAAAAAAGTGGCATCCTGCAAAATCCGCCCAGTAGAGAAACGCTATGTGTACTATGTAGAGTCTTCTCCGGCAGATCAGCTCCAACCGAAACTGCACAAACAGGAGTATGCGAAGCCGGGAGACGAACTTCCTTTCAAGATACCTTGCATTTATGAAGTTGAAACAGGACGAGGCATCATCCCCAGCACCGACCTCTTCGACCGGCAGTATGAAATATACGGTCCCGAATGGAATCCCGACAGCCGTGCCGTGACTTTTGAATATAACCAGCGCGGACATCAGGCATATCGTGTACTTGAACTCTCTGCCGAGACAGGCACCGTACGTCCTCTGATAGAAGAAACCAGCGACAAATACGTGAATTATACCCGCCGTTTCCGCCACGACCTAAGGGATAACAAGCACATCATCTGGATGAGCGAACGGGATAACTGGAACCACCTGTACATGTACGACCGCTCTACCGCACAACCCGTCCATCAGATAACCCGCGGCGAATGGTATGTACGCGAAGTGCTTCGGGTAGATGAGGATAACCGTCAGATCTATTTCTCCGCAAATGGTATACAACCCGGTGAAGACCCCTATCTCATCCGTTATTACCGCATTGGTTTTGACGGGAAAGACTTGGTTTGCCTTACTCCGGAAGAAGGAATGCACCGTGCCTGGTTTTCGGGAGATATGAAGTATTTGGTAGATGTTTATTCTATGGTAAACAAAGCTCCTGTTACCGTATTGCGCAGTGCCGAAGATGGCAAGGTGGTGATGCCGCTGGAGACAGCCGATATCAGTCGTCTGGAAGCAGAAGGCTGGAAAGCACCGGAAGTGTTTACCGCCAAAGGGCGTGACGGCAAAACGGATATGTGGGGACTAATTGCTCGCCCCACCAACTTTGACCCGAACAAGAAATATCCGGTTATCGAATACATTTATCAGGGTCCCGGAGACCAGTATGTTCCGAAGACTTTCATCCCGTACAACTGGTACATGACTTCCCTTGCCGAACTCGGCTTTATCGTTGTCATGGTAGATGGAATGGGAACCTCATTCCGTTCACGTGAATTTGAAAACGTATGCTACAAGAATCTGAAAGATGCAGGACTTCCCGATCACATCGCCTGGATTAAAGCTGCCGGAGAGAAGTATCCGTATATGGATATGGACCGCGTAGGCATCTACGGCTGTTCCGCCGGTGGCCAAGAATCCACCACTGCCGTGCTGCTACATCCCGAATTCTACAAAGCCGCTTATTCCGCCTGTGGCTGCCACGACAACCGCATGGATAAAATCTGGTGGAATGAACTTTGGTTGGGCTATCCGGTAGGAGATCAATATAAGGAAGGGTCTAATGTGGAAAATGCACATCTGTTGAGTCGTCCTTTGATGTTAGTGGTGGGAGAACTGGATGATAATGTAGATCCTGCCTCTACCATGCAGGTGGTGAACGCACTGATAAAAGCCAACAAAGATTTTGAATTGGTAGTGATTCCCGGTGCACACCACACGATGGGAGAAGATTTCGGGGAACATAAACGCTATGATTTCTTTGTACGCCATTTACAAGGAGGAATTCCACCGGAATGGAATGCAATAACATATCGCTAGGATTTAGATAATGTATACCTCAAAAGTAGAGCCGGATTTAGGTCTGACTCTACTTTTTATTGTATTAACTATCAATTAAATAATTTTTCATTCATTACAGGTAATAAGATTTCTGAGTTTTTTTTATTCATATCTTTGTGTATCGATATATAAAAGATACTATGATAAAAGCCATCTCAAATATGATTATCAGACAAAAAGTCTACCTGATGCAGCTCTTGTGTCTTTTAATATTCAGCCCCTTGCTGCATGCTCAGGATATCGTGGTCAGAGAAATACCTTCCTTAGATAAACTTCCGGTGAATGCCATCCATCGTATATTTCAGGACAGCGATGGCTACATGTGGTACGGCACTTTCAACGGTCTCTGCCGAAACGACGGATACAATATCCGCGTTTTCCGCTCCGATCTGTATCACCCGGGACTCTTATCGGATAATTATATTACTTATATCTCCGAAGACCACGACAAAAAAATCTGGTTCGGAACCATGAAGGGAGGCTATATACTGGATAAGGCTACCTGCCGGATCATTCCCATGGATTTGCAGGAGTGCTCCGACAAGAATGTATTCACTATAAACGTAACCCGGGACGGGAGTATATGGGTAAGCATGCATGGCGTATTATTCCGGTTCAAGGCTGACGGCACTCTGATAAAGCGGTATAAAACCGAATACAACCACTCTCCTGAATTTGTGTACATCGTCTACGAAGACAAGAACGGGGATTTAATAATCTCCCTCACCCGAGGCGGAATGTATAAACTCAATAAAGATACGGACAACTTTGAAGCCTACTTCCACCACAGGGATTATATGGACATTGAACGGATCATCTGGGACGAAACAAACGGATATTACTGGCTCGGCACCTGGGGAAAAGGAATCGTACGCTTCGACCCGAACAGTAAATCTCCGGAAACGCAATATATTCCCCAGCCTCTCCCTGTAGATATCACAGGAAATGCTACGGGAGCTATCTACCACATGGTGCAGGATGATGTATTCCACTATATATGGGTCACTTCCTGGAAAGACTTGTTTGCTTTCCGCATCACAAAGGAGGGACACTTAGAACAAGTGGACACTTCCTCTTTCCTTACCCCCGGCAACAAAATACTTTATGAAATATATAAGGATAAAGACGGGAAGCTATGGGTATCGGCTTTCGATGTAGAAAGCTTTATTATCGATATCCGCGATTACATTGTCCAGAAGTATCCCCTGCCGGATTTAAGAAACCAGTTAAAGGCGAATCCCGCCATAAATTCACTGTGCAAAGATGAAGACGGTATCTTCTGGTTCTCACAAGACCGATACGGCCTATGCATTTATGACAGCCGGAAAGAAAAGCTCAAACACTATTCACAATGTCAAGGAACCCGGAATTTACCATTTGGAGATGTCACCAACATAGCCAGATCATATAACCACAACTGGATATGGGCTACTTCGTATGGCCCCACCGTCTTCGGTCTGAGCCAGCAGAATATGGAAATGAAAGAAGATGTACGGATAGAACTTGGCAACGTCACAAATAATCCGGGACTGATTACCTCACTATTCGAAGACCCTCAGAATAATCTATGGATAGGTACTACGACAGGATTGTTCGTATACCGGATTATGAGTGCAACTCTTGAAAGCATTCCGGAAGTATCGGGTCCGGTTGCCGGCATCACCCAAACAGCCGACAGCCGGATATGGACTGTCATCCGAAACAAAGGCATCTACCGGATTGAGCAGGATAAAGGTATCGAATCTTATCCCTTCGATAAAGACTTTGTATGCATAGATGCCACAAGTGACGGAAACCTCTGGATGGGTACCACCGAAGGGGAAGTCTTACTGTTCGACCCGAGACAAAAAGGAGAAACTGAAAGACTACAGTTTCAGTTGCGGCATGAAGGGGGATATCATCAATAATATCACTGTAGACGTCTACAATCATGTATGGATCACTACCAATCAGATGATTAAAGAGTTCAACCCGCGCAATGGTGCTTACCGGAGTTACAGCACTAGGGATAAGAATTTCCTCCTTACCCGTCTGCTATCCAAAGCCGTCTACTACGACCGGAAAGGAGAAATCTATTTCGGCGGAATCTCAGGCATTGTGTCCATCTCACCAACCCAGCAACTGGAAAGCATACCCGAACAGGTAACGACCCATATCAGTGACATCAAGATCATGGGAAAGAGCATTTGGGACGACCAGTTGAAGCAAGACCCTATAAATACGCCTATCCGCCTGTCACCCAATGATCAGAATCTGGAAATCGAATTCTCTTCATTAGATTTTCATAACTTAGACCAGATACGTTATGCATACCGGATGGTAGGTATAGACAACGACTGGATCTACCTGAACGACCGGAAGAATTCCGCCTTCTACAACAGATTGGACAAGGGAAAATATACATTCCAGGTGAAAGCTACCGATAAAAACGGGTTATGGAGTAATGAGGTGACGGAGATAACAATCCACCGCCTACCTGCCTGGTACGAAACCTGGTGGGCTTATCTCTTTTATACCCTGCTAGTTATGGGCATCATAGGATATAGCATTTATGCCTATCTGAAACGGATGAAACGCAAGAACGACGAGAAATGGGCGGACAGTGCCGAGTTGGTGAAAATGCATCAATACCTGGATACCAAAGACAGCATTTCCACCTCTGAATTTGCCGAGATAGATAAGTTACTTCTGGATCGGGCGACCAAAGCGGTAGAAGAACATCTGAATGAACCGGAATTCAATGTGGTATCACTGGCAGAGGCTATGAATATGTCCCGTTCCACACTTTCTCGGAAAATAAAAGTAATCACTGGCAAAACTCCGTTGGATTTTATAAAGGATATAAAGATGCAACATGCCTGCCGGATGTTGGAAAATAAAACGGCAACTGTGGCAGATGTTATCACAGCATTGGGCTACAGTGATTATAAGAATTTCACCCAGTCGTTTAAAGAAGCGTTCGGTATGTCGCCCGGTGAATATCAGAAACAGATAAAAGAGAAGAAAGAAGAAAGTACTCATCCATCTTAATTAAGCAGCAAAGCACCCGATTATTTCAGGTAATTTTGCTCAGATCATAGGGGGGTAATTAGTCAATTTAGAGTTGATTAATTACCCCCTATGATTTGATTTATAAGCATTAACAGCTTTACTCTTATTTGTTTTCCTTTGCTGCCGAAAGATGGATGAGCTCACCTCTATCGAAAGAAAAAAGAAACCTTTAATTTTAAATTCAAATTCATGAAGAACTATCATTTTAAAAAGATCATCAAAGAAAACTCTCCTCTCCGTGATGATGGTATCCGCTCTCTATGCGGGCTACCCACAGGATGCTTTTGCAACGGTAAATGAAGTACAAGCAGTCATGCAATCCAACCCTGTAAAGGGACAGGTAGTAGATGAAAACGGAGACCCCGTCATCGGAGCTACCGTAATGATGAAAGGTACATCCAAAGGAGCTATTACAGACCTTAACGGTAACTTCACGCTGGAAAATGCAGCTAAAGGTACATTGGTAATTTCTTATATAGGTTACATTACAGAAGAAGTGCAGACAAACGGACAAGCATCTGTAAAAGTGGTATTAAAAGAAGATGCCAAGCGGCTGGATGAAGTAGTGGTAATAGGATATGGCACACAACGCAAGGAGGAACTGACAAGCTCGGTGATGAGTGTGAAAGCCAGTGAGTTTGTACAAGCAACAAAACCGGATGTAGCAGGGCTAATCAGGGGTAAGGTTGCAGGCTTAGCTGTAATTTCGCCTGATGCCAATCCATTGTCCACTTCACAAGTTTCGTTGCGTGGTGTTGCTACGCTCAATTCAGGCACCTTTCCTCTGATCATCATCGATGGTGTTCAGGGAGACCTTAACAGCGTTTCTCCGAATGATATTGCACAAATCGATATATTAAAAGATGGTTCGGCCGCAGCTATTTACGGAACTAGGGGTACCAACGGTGTAATACTGATAACCACCAAAAGTGGAAAAACAGAAATGAAGCCATCAATCGAAGTCAATAGTTATATTTCGTTTCAGAAAATAAATAAGAAACTTCCTATGATGAATGCCAATCAATACCTTGAAAAGGTTCAGCAAGGAATTCCCGGTGCAATGGATGGTGGAGCCAAAGTCGACTGGACGGACGAAATACTACAAACTCCGTTTAATCAGACATACAGTATTAACCTCAGGGGAGGATCGGCAAATACCAGCTATATCGCCAGTTTCGATTATACCTCGAATGAGGGAATTGTAAAACGCTCAAAAGTAGATATGATTTATCCTCGTATTAACATCGTTCACCGTATGTTCGACAACAAACTTAAAGTAGAGGCAAATCTGAATGGTTATCAAAGGAAGTACGACATCGGATACAGTAATGATGTATATCAGAGTGCTTTGATTTTTAATCCGACAAGTCCTATTAAAGATGAAAATGGTAACTGGACCGAAATAGCACGTGATATGATTTTTAATCCAGTTGCCCTTTTAAACGAAACAAAAGGGGAAAATAAAACAACTAACTTAAGGGCGTATTCCTCAATCACTTTTATCCCAATCGAAGGTCTGGACATTAAGTATCTGATCTCAAACGAAACCAACAACAACTTTTCCGGATATTATGAGACAAAGAAGCATAAATCAACCACTATAAGCAAAAAGAACGGATATGCCTCACGTTCAACAGCCCGCAGCGAAAATACCATGATGGAATTAACTGCCCAATATAACAAACTGTTCAGCAATTCTCACAATCTAAATGCATTAGTCGGATATAGTTGGAATAAATGGAACTATCAATCCGCTTCTATGGATAATTATGACTTTCCGTCCGACGACTATTCATACAATAATATGGGATTGGGCAATGCTTTGAAAGAAGGGAAAGCTAATCAAGCTTCTTATCAAAACGAGAATAAGCTCATAGGATTTTTTGCAAGAGTGAATTACAATTACAAAGGCAGGTATTTTGTCTCCGCCAGCATAAGGCATGAAGGTTCTTCCCAATTCGGTGAAGATCACAAATGGGGTAACTTCCCGGCAATATCCTTGGCGTGGAATATAAAAGGGGAACAGTTCCTTCATAATATCCAAGCGATTAGCACTCTCAAGCTAAGAGCCGGTTTTTGGTATAACGGGCACTGAACCGGGTACTCCCTATCTCTCCTTAAATAAACTGAACATGGGAGGTTACGGTTATTACAATGGTAAATGGACGAATCTGTTGCGACCGGATGGAAATCCTAATCCTGATTTACGATGGGAGAAAAAAGAAGAATTGAATATCGGTCTTGATTTTGGTTTCCTTAGCGACAGGATATCCGGAAGTATTGATTTCTATAACCGGGAAACAAAAGACCTGATTGGAGATTATCAAGTCCCCGTGCCGCCTTATTTTAGTCCATGGATTAAAGCGAATGCCGGTTCGATACGGAACACAGGTCTTGAAGTTTCTCTCAATATAGTTCCTGTCCAAAACAAGGATTTCACTTGGGATTCAGACATCAACTTCTCAACTAATAAAAACAAACTCCTATCATTATCCAGTGACAAGTATTTCTCCGACTCCCATCAAAATAAAGGAAACACGCTTGCCCCCATTCAGCAGCCGACTCACAGAATACAAGAAGGAGAACCCGTTGGAAACTTTTATGGTTATAAAACTATCGATATAGACGAAAACGGACACTGGATAATAGAAGGCGCAGATGGCAAGCCCAAACCGATTTCAGAACAACAGGAGTCCGACAAGAAAGTTCTGGGTAATGGTCTTCCCAAATTTTACCTGAATTGGAATAATACAATCAGATATAAACAGGTTGATTTCTCTGTCACTATGCGAGGAGCATTCGGCTTTCAGATATTAAATATGGCAGAGATGCATTACGCAGCTCCTATTTCATTATTAGGAGGAGATAATGTTATGGAAAAAGCATTTGATAATGTATATGGCAAACGACCATTGGCTTACGACCAGTCCTTGCAGTACGTAAGCTACTTCGTTCAGGATGGTGATTATTGGAAAATTGACAATATCACAATCGGATACACTCGAAGATTGGAAAGAATAAATGGGTAAAAAGTTTCAGAATTTACGGTAGTATATCAAATCTTGCCACAATAACCGGATATAGCGGAATTGACCCGGAAGTCGGAGTTACAGGCCTGACTCCCGGTATAGATGACAGATACAGATACCCCTCTGCCCGCACATTCTCTTTAGGCATAAATTTGAATTTCTAATCTATTAAAACGAATTATTATGAAAAAAAGAACTTTCACTAAATATATATCTTTGTTTTTATTGACGATAGGTACTATCAATTGCACCAACCTGGATGAGAAAGTATTTTCATCTGTTACAGAAGAAACCTATAATTATACTCTTGCAGATTTTGAACCTAATATCGCAGGAGCTTATGCAGCGTTAAATTATGGTTATGTGGGCACGTATTGGCAAACTCAGGAATTAACGGGATGTTGTATATCAACCCCTGCTAATGCAAGCGGTTGGGATGACGGGGGTATCTATAAACGCTTGCAATTCCACAATTGGAATTCTGAACTGGGACAGATTTCAGACTTGTGGAACAACTATTTCACCGGTGTAATATTGTGCAACAGCGCCATTAATAAACTTGAACGCGACTTGATACCTTCTCCATCGGTTACAGAAAAGCAAACGGGTCTGGCTGAATTAAGGGCATTGAGAGCTTATTATTATTGGATTCTCTTTGATAATTTTGGTGATATCCCATTGGTAACGACCATGTCTCAGGATCTTCCGGAGAAAACGCCAAGAGCAGAGGTTTACAATTTCGTTGTAAGGGAACTAAGTGAAGTGATACCTTCCCTAAACGAAGAACAAGGGGGTAATATGTATGGACGCATTAATAGATGGGCAGGAAAAGCTATATTAGCCAATGTATATCTGAATGCAGAAGTCTATACGGGTACCGCCCGCTGGAATGAATGTCTGTCACAATGCAACGATATCATTAATAGCGGAAAATGCGATCTGTCACCAGAGTTTAAAGACTCCTTCAGGGCTCAAGGTGTGGAATCTTCAAAGGAGGTGTTGTTTACAATCCCTTATGATTACAATAGGGGAGTAGTAGGAAACTACCTTTTCATGAATTCATGGCATAGTGAGCTGCAAAAGAAATTCCTTTTGAACGCAGTACCCAATGCAGCCGGTGGGCCGAAAGGTACAACACAATTCATTGACACCTATCAGGAAGGTGATTCCAGGCTTGAAGACACCTGGTTGATGGGCCAGCAATTTGATGCAGAAGGAAATCCATTATACGGTGTTTATGACAAGAAAGGAGAACTATTAATATTCTCCAAAGAACTTCCTGACGGAAATTATACAAACGAAATGGAAGGATACAGGTATAATAAACAAGAAGTTCCTGCCGGTTCAGAATGGAGTTGTAGCACAGATATTCCACTTTTACGTTATTCGGAAGTACTATTGATGAAAGCCGAATGCTTGTTAAGGACAAATCAGTCCGGAGCCGGTGAATTAGTAACTGAAGTAAGAAAAAGAGCTTTTCAAAGCAAACCCATCAAAAGCAATCGTAACAGACGATGAATTGAAAGAGAATTCCAGTTACAAATGGGGAGTGGTTGAAAAATATCAGATCACAGATCCCGGCAACCAAGATCCAATAGAATTCGGACGCCTGTTTGATGAAAGATGTTGGGAGTTCGTATGGGAGGGATATACCCGGAGAGACATGATACGCTTTGGCATATTCTGTAAGAAAAGCTGGTTGTCACATAAACCGCAAGGCGATCATCGTATTGTGTTCCCAATACCTCAGAGAGCCGTAGATGCCAATCCAAAATTAACACAGAATCCTGCCTACGCAAATTAAAAGATTTAATTCATTATATGACAAAAGCAATGATAAAGAGATGTACCGGGACACTTGTAGCCCTGTGTATCTACTCAATATCAGGATTGAACGCCCAAAATATAACAGTGAAAAACGATTGTTTTCGGACTGATTTTTCAGAAGATGGCGTGTCTGTTTTTCAGGTTGACAGAGATTCTGTCAACCTGATAGCAGACAATCAGATGTGGGGAGATATTTTGATACGATATCGTGTCAACCAAGAAGACTGGAATATGCTTGAAACGGGATTGACCAGACGTACTTGTATAAATAAAAATACATATGTATATACTGATTCGTTGTGCTATATGCCTTTATGTATGAAGCGATATTACACTCTCGCTGAAGATGGTCTGCATTTGAAAATCGAGATTTCAAATATTACCAACCGCTCTGTAGAATTAGGTGATATAGCTTTCCCCTTTAAGTGGAGAGAAGGATTCAATGCCGCTCCAAGCACAATCTTTGAGAGCAACTTTACACATAAGCACAATATAGCTCTGAATTCTTCATTTCAGATACTTTCTAAACCATCAGGTGTGGGTCCCTTTTATATCATGATGACCGGTGAGGGCACTCCACTGGAATACTTTGATACTACTAATAATGTATATACAGCATATCTTCATTCCGGATGTACTGGTCCCAAAACTGAAGGCAGCTGGCGTATTCCTCATACAACAAGAGTATTGGCACCTGGAGAAAAAAGTAAACTATAGTTTTTACTCACTTCCGTTTCCCGATATGAGGACATACGTAACGCCATTTATACAAATGGATTACTGGATGTTCGTACCGCCCCCGGATATACTATTCCCAGTGATTTATCTGTAAGAGTTGCCATTCGTCTCAAAGGAACAATTCAATCTCTTGTAGCAGAACATCCGCAACAAACAGAAATTAAACAGCTTGGAAGAAGTCCCGATGGCAGGTACTTGTATGACATACGTTTTCACAAACTTGAGAGAATATTATTTGGGTCAATTATAACCATGGTGAAAAGTCTTTCCTGGAATTCTTTTTTCTACGGAACCTCTGGATGTTCTTATCAAAAAAAGGAGCTCTTTCATTGTCAACAAACAGCAACATAAAGCTCCGGGCAAATGGTGGGATGGCTTGTATTCTGTATATGATATGAAATATGGGAAACTACGAGGGCCGGAAGATACCGACGGATTTAATGGTTGGTGGGAATACGTCTGGGGATGTGATGATCCGATATTGAGTAAGGCACCTTTTGTTGCCGCTAAAAATGTAGTGTATCCTGATTCTACGGAAATAGCTTCCTTAGAATACTACCTGAAGAATTTTGTATGGGGAAAACTCCAACGAGCAGATCAAGAAAGCTATACAAATATGATGCAAAAGATCGGATAAAAGTTTGGAGAGCATATGATTATCCACATATTTTCAAGCTTTATTATCACATGTCACAAATAGCGGAAATGATTCCCGAATGGACACATTACCTGACTGCCGATGAGTATTTCGATCGAGCTGTACAGACCGCTATGGCTTACTTTAAGTATCCGTATGAAATTTGGTCTTGGCTGGATATCTATAAATGGGGTATGTATAACGAATGGGTAGTTCTTGAACTTATAAAAGGATTGGAACAAAGAGGCAGGAACGATGAAGCTGCATACTTGAGAGGCGAATGGGAGAAAAAAAGCCAAGTATTTTATTTATGACGATAAATATCCTTATCGTTCGGAACATAGTTTTGACCGCACAGCTTTTGAATCATCGTATGCCCTGGCTAAATATGCGATAGAACATCCGATGAAACCGGATAAAGACTTATGGTATGACAAAAATAAAAGAACGTGGCATTCACACCCGAAGGTGACAGTAGAAGATGCTGAAAGATTTATGAAGCAACAGCATTATGCAGGCTTGTCCGTACGCGGGTGGATAGCTCCCAAATATTACCTGTCCGGCACAGATTGCGCATTCAAGCAACATACGGGCGACATGTCTTATATGGCCATGATGGGAGGTTGGTCTGTACTGGACTATGGTCTGCTTTACTCGAAGAACCCTGATTGGATCGAATTAGGATATAACTCTTTCCTTAGCTCATGGTCGTTAATGAATACAGGAAACGAGACATCCAACTATGGCTATTGGTATCCGGGAAAAGAAAAAGACGGAGCCACCGGATGGTGTTTTGTAGGTGCAAAGAATGGATATACATGGTTGCATAGAAATGAAAAGCGTGGCCCTTGGCGTTATGATGGAGAGATAGACCTAGGATATGGCGCGGCCTTTCATACTGCCCGCACAATTGTAATACAGGATTCAATCTTTGGTCTCCATGCCTATGGTGGGGTATTGAGCAAAGAGGAAACTTCCCTGTCTGTTATTCCGCGTGACGGGGTAAGACAGCAATTCAGTTTTATAACTTCTGAATTTCGCTATCATCTCACTTTGTCAAGAGACGGATTTCTACCAGAAGCACCAATAAAGATTGAAAGAAAGGGGAAACAATCGCATTTTATGCTGGAAAATAAAATTAATACTGCTATGGGTACTAAGCCATCTAAATCTGGGCATTCAACATTATTACAAATCAGAGCAGACAAAATTGTTCCTTACAAAGTACAAGTGGGTAAGAAAGTTTGTACGATGCAGAAATGTACTGTCGGATGGGAAGTGAGATTACCAGTAAGTGAAATCACCGAAGAAGTTACAATATGGTGGAAATAATGCATATAAACCATTAAAAACAATTCATTATTAACATATCAAAGTATGAAAACAAAGATTATTGCAATTTTAGTATTTGCCAGTTTGATGACGAAGCTTAATGCTCAGAATCACGATAAAGTAGGATTACTGGAAAAGCCGGTACCTGTTTCTTCTGTAAGAAATATAACCGGATTCTTCGGACATCGTATGGAAGTTAACCGGAATGCCTACCTGAAACAATTTCCAATAGATAAGTATGTGGACTTTGTTGTAAACAGGCAACATTCGGCTTGGGACTGGACACAGGCAGAACAGCATGGGAAATGGATAGAATCAGCTTATCTGTCGGCAGTTCAGGGTGATGACAAGGAATTACTAATTAAAGCCGAAAGCGTACTGAATCGCATCATTGACTCACAGGAAGCAAACGGTTACGTAGGAGCCACAGCCAAGAGTTTCCGGTCTCCCGAAAGACCAGTCAGGGGAATGGACGCTTACGAATTATATTTTGTTTTCCATGCCTTTATCACAGTATATGAAGAAACAGGAGATAAAAAAGCACTAACTGCCGCAGAGAAATTGGCAGACTATTTCTTGCAATATTTCGGACCGGGTAAACTGGAATTCTGGCCCTCTGATCTGAGAGCACCTGAAAACAAACAAAAACATCTGGACGGACACTCAGACTTTGCAGGGCATAGTGTACACTATTCTTGGGAAGGTACCTTGCTTTGTGACCCCATAACAAGACTATATGAACTGACTGGAAAGAAGAAGTATCTGGAATGGAGCCAATGGGTAGTCAGCAACATCGACAAATGGAGCGGATGGGATGCATTCTCCCGCTTAGATTCCGTTGCGGACGGTACTTTAGGGGTGGATAAACTTCAACCTTATGTACATTCGCATACTTTCCACATGAACTTTATGGGCTTCCTGCGACTCTACCGTATCACCGGCGATAAAACGTTGCTGCGTAAAGTATCCGGAGCATGGGACGACATTCATGAACGCCAGATGTACATCACCGGTGGTGTGAGTGTTGCCGAACATTACGAACACGACTATGTGAAACCACTTTCAGGTAATATCGTGGAAACCTGTGCCACAATGTCATGGATGCAACTCACACAACAGTTGTTGGAATTAACCGGAGAATCCAAATATGCGGATGCCATGGAACGCCTGATGATTAACCACGTATTTGCCGCCCAGGATTGTGAAAGCGGAGTTTGCCGGTATCATACGGCTCCGAATGGAAGTAAGCCTGACGGTTATTTCCACGGGCCGGATTGCTGCACAGCAAGCGGACACCGGATTATCTCGATGTTACCCACCTTCATTTACGCAGAAAGAGAAAAAGAGTTTTATATCAATCAATACATGCCCTCGCAATATACCGGAAAGGATTTCGCATTTGAAATCACCGGAAACTATCCGGAATCCGAAAATATGCAGCTGACCATTGTTTCAGAGAAAGCAAGAAACAAAACATTAAACCTACGTATCCCTTCCTGGTGTGAACATCCGGAAATAAAGGTGAACGGCGAAAACATCGCAGATGTAAAGCCCGGTACTTACCTGAAATTACCGCGCAAGTGGACAAAAGGGGATAAAGTAAGCATCACTTTCCCTATGGAAGAGAAATGGGTATCACGTAGTCATCATAGCAAATATGTTTCCTATAAACTAGCAGGTGGGGAAATCATGTATAAGGAAGAACCGACTGATAGAATTCCTCATGCCTTTGTACGCGGTCCGATTGTTTACTCGCTGGATATGATATGGAATAAGCAGCTTTGCAACGATGATGTGAATATGGATCAGGATATACGGATGAATACAACGATGAAACCTACACTGATCAATAAGCCTGATAACAATATGTTAGGGCCGGTTTATCAAACGAAAGCCTTATATAAAGGCAGTGAGGTAGATGTGATTCTCACTCCGTTCGCAAACATAGGCCAATGGTTCCGCCCGGATGGAGTAAAGCCACAGAAATACGCTAACGCTTTCACGTATGGAATCTGGCTGTATAACATAGGTACAAAGTAAATAAGAATAAATTAGCCCCTACAAACAATCATGAAATGCTCTCATGATAGTTGTAGGGGCTTATTCGTTTATGCTTTCAGTCGCATAATGAACTTACTTCCTTTCCCCAATTCGCTTTCCACCGTCAATGTTCCCCCATGTGCCTCCACAAAGTCTTTTGAAATGGAAAGTCCTAAGCCACTACCTTGCACTTTAGTGCCCGGCACTCGGAAATAACGGTCAAAAATGCTCTGGTGATAACGCGGGTCGATACCTTTGCCGAAATCCTGCACATACAGTTCAACAAAGTCTCCCTCACGCTTGGCACCAATAACGACACGTCCGTTTTCTTTTGAATAACGGACTGCATTGCTCAGAAGGTTCGTCAATACCCAGGCTATCTTCTCGCTATCGACAAACAATTTAGGCATTTTTTCTTCCGGATACTCCACTTCTATCTGAATGCCGAATTTATCAGCCTGTACCTGATTAGCCTTGATGGCATACTCTATCAGTTCAATAGGCTTGGTTATCTTCGGCATCATCTGCAGTTTACCGGCTTCTACTTGTGTCATGTTCAGTAGTTCTCCGGTAATCCCAAGAAGGCGATCAGCATTTTCTTTAATGCTGTTCGATAATTGCTCCTGCTCGTCGTTCAACACCCCTACCCGTTTGTCCTCCAACAACTGCAGACTCATCAGAATAGCTGAGATAGGCGTTTTCAGTTCATGGGAGATGGTGGAGATAAAGGTTGTTTTGGCAGAATCCAACTCTTTAAATTCGGTGATATTCTTCAGCAGGATCACATCACCCAGATTCTGCGGTTCATCCGTATCGGCATCCGTATTCATAATGGTGATGTAAGAAGCCTGAAAATAGCTTTCCTTATTATCCGCATAGATTTTCAAGGGTTCTTTCTTCTCACCCGGAGTAATCAGTTCCCGAACCAGACGACGAAGGAGATCATTCTTTAAGGACAGTTCCTCAGCTGAGTGGCGGATTACATCTTCACGTTTCAGATTCAATACGGTAAGTGCTTCTTTATTGATAAAGAGTATTTCATGCTCACAATTCAGACCGATAATAGGTTCATGGATACTATTCACAACGGCTTCAAGAAACTTCTTGGCAGAAAGAATATCGTTCAGCGTACTGGCACGATATTCAGTCAGGCGCTCGGCCATACTGTTGAAGCTATCGGCCACCTGGCGGAATTCCTCGCGTCCACTCATATCCAGACGTTTCTCATAATTATGGTTCGCTATTTCAAGAATCCCACGCGTCAGTTCTTGAATAGGTTTGCTGATGGAACGGGGAAGCCAGACCAACAATATGATACTGGCAAGGATGCAAATAGCACCTGTAACGGAAATCCACAGCAAAGCACGTTCCAGTCCGGGCATGGCGGCAGGACTGTCCGGTTCGGTGGCTGTCAGTATCTGAAGATTCACTACGGAGAGAGCAACCAGCAGAATGATCATACCAGCCAGAATGCCTACACTGAGTATTAATTTTGTACGAATATTCATAATGTTCCTAAGAATTAAATATTATGCAAGTATAATCAAATCTATGTTTACTTGTGCCAAATCACGCACAAATTTTCGGTATTTCAATATCATGAACAAGGATTGCGGAAAGCGGAAAGCAGGACTGCCCATGCAAACCGTCGTAATTTGCCGCTCCCGGCAGGCCCGTACCACGGCATCCACCACGTCCGGGACTGTACCTGGAGGACTTCACCATCCAACTCAGTGACCAGTTTGAAGTGGTTCAGCAGATAACGCTGGCTTGCCAGGTCGATGCGGTCGGCACTCTCGCGGGGCGTCTGCACATACAGGGCAATGAAAGAAGTATTGTAGCGGGTAGCCAGCCGTGCCGCCTTACGGATGATGCGCCGTGGCGTCTTCTCATGACTGCTGATGCATGCCAGAAACTTCTCGTGCCGGACGCCTACGCTCGAAATGACGACTTCGTTCTCCACCTTCTTCTCCACTCGCAGGGCTACTTCCTTCAAGGCCAGTTCACGGAGTTGGAGGATGTTCTCGGTCCGGAAGAAGTTGGTCAGTGCCGTCTGCACCTTCTCCGGGCGATAAATCTTGCCGGCTTTCAGACGGGTTATCAGTTCTTCGGCAGTCAGGTCGATGTTCACCACCTCGTCCGCTTCCTGAAGGACACTGTCGGGGATGCGCTCTTTGACTTCGATGCCGGAGATGCCTTGCACTTCTTCGTTCACGCTCTCGATGTGCTGGATGTTGACGGCGGAAATCACGTTGATGCCTTCGTCCAAAAGGTCCATCACGTCCTGCCAACGCTTTTCGTTACGACTGCCTTCTACGTTGGTATGCGCCAGTTCGTCCACGATGACTATTTCGGGATGGATGCGGATGATACCCTCCAAATCCATTTCTTCCAGTTCCTTGCCTTTGTAGAATATCCGGCGGCGGGGGATGACGGGCAGGCCTGCAAGGAGAGCTTCCGTCCCGGCACGTCCGTGGGTTTCGATGTAGCCGATTTGCACGTCTACGCCGTTGTCCAGCAGGTCGTGGGCTTCCTGGAGCATCCGGTAAGACTTGCCCACACCGGCTATCATGCCGATGTAAATCTTGAACTTGCCACGACGGGATTTCTTTATCAGGTCGAGGAAGTGTTGCACGTTTTGTTCTCTGTCCATACCTTTAAGTAGTTATCATTATGGGTTAGCCGGGATTAGTAAGTGAGTTGGCATATCATCAATACGGATGATGGGTATAATCAATGCCAATGATTCCTACAATCAATGCCAATGATTCCCACAATCAATGCCAATGATTCTATGCTAAGTCATAGAGACAAGATACCTCTGTCACTTACATTAAGGCTTTAAGGTTATATCAAAGACTAAATGGGTATCTTCCAAACAAGGATTCCAGATAGCCTGTGCAAATATAGGCAATGAAAATGAGTCTGTTATCCTGATAGCCGTAGTAGCTTTCAATGCTACATTGGTAAAGGCAAAACCGGAGTTTCCATATCCTACCGTATAAGTTTCATAAGGAACGAATCCTACTTTACCATTGAGTGTTGCCACCTCTGCATTTCCCTTGTTGGGACCGGCGAACTGTGCAAATATCCACAAGACAAGGATATAGAACAGAGAGAAAAATATGCAAAATGCAATTGTTATTTTAAATGATTTCCAAAGAGTTTTCATTTTATCCAAGTTTTAAAAAAACAGACTAACTATCATATCTATCAGTTTGATGCCGACAAACGGAGCGATGACACCGCCCACACCATAAATCAGCAGGTTGCGACGAAGCAATGCACTGGCACCGATTGGCTTATACTGAACACCTTTCAAAGCCAACGGAATCAAGATAGGAATGATGATAGCGTTGAATATGACAGCCGAGAGAATGGCCGTTTCAGGGCTATACAGTCCCATAATGTTCAGAGGAGCCAACTGAGGGATGGCTACCATAAACAAAGCAGGGATAATGGCAAAGTACTTGGCAACGTCGTTCGCAATGGAGAAGGTAGTCAACGTACCGCGTGTCATCAACAACTGTTTGCCAATCTCCACAATTTCAATCAGCTTCGTCGGGTCGTTGTCAAGGTCCACCATATTACCGGCTTCTTTGGCTGCCTGCGTACCGCTGTTCATCGCCACCCCCACATTAGCTTGTGCAAGGGCGGGAGCGTCGTTTGTACCGTCACCCATCATAGCCACCAGCTTACCGGATTGTTGCTCTTTCTTGATATATTCCATCTTGTCTTCCGGCCGGGCTTCAGCAATGAAATCATCCACTCCGGCTTTCTCTGCGATGTATTTGGCTGTCAAAGGGTTGTCACCGGTCACCATCACAGTTTTCACACCCATCTTGCGAAGACGCTCAAAACGTTCCTGAATACCCGGTTTGATAATATCCTGCAACTCGATTACCCCGGTAACCCTCTGATTGACACATACTACCAACGGAGTTCCACCGTTGCTGGTAATTACAGCAATCACCTCTTCAATCTCTTTCGGGAACTTGTTTCCGGCATTTTCCACAATCTTGCGAATAGCGTCGAAGGCGCCTTTACGTATCTGAGTACCATCCTGCAAATCCACACCCGAACATTTTGTTTCGGCTGTAAACTTAATCATATGAGCACCGGTAGTATTCAAATCACGCATACGATGACCGTTTTCACGTCCCAGTTCAATGATAGACTTACCCTCCGGAGTCTCGTCAGAAAGTGAGGACAACAAGCAAGCCTCTACGAACAAATTCTCGTCAACACCCGAAGCCGAATGAAACTTCGTAGCTTTACGGTTACCGATTGTAATAGTTCCCGTCTTATCCAGCAGCAACGTATCAATGTCACCGGCTGTTTCTACCGCCTTACCGGATTTTGTAATTACATTAGCGCGCAAAGCACGGTCCATCCCAGCAATGCCGATGGCAGAAAGCAGTCCGCCGATAGTAGTCGGTATCAAGCAGACAAACAAAGAAATGATGGCTGCAATGGAGATATAAGTTCCCGGATGGTCAATATTCGTATAGTCAGCCATAGGAATCAACGTTACACATACAATAACGAATACCAAGGTGAAACCAGCCAGAAGAATAGTCAATGCTATTTCGTTCGGAGTCTTCTGACGAGTAGCGCCTTCTACCAAAGCAATCATCTTGTCAAGAAAGCTCTCACCCGGTTGCTGCGTCACCAATACCTTGATTTTATCAGAAAGAACTTTTGTACCACCAGTTACGGAACTCTTGTCACCACCGGCCTCACGGATAACCGGAGCAGATTCACCGGTAATGGCACTTTCGTCAATGGAGGCCAAACCTTCCACAATCTCACCGTCGGCAGGAATCGTATCTCCTGCTTCACAAATAAAATAGTCACCTTTCTTCAAACGTGAACTGCTAACGGTATGGATTTTACCGTCAACCAACACTTTAGCAGGAGTCTCTTCACGGGTTTTACGCAAACTGTCAGCTTGGGCCTTACCACGAGCTTCAGCGATGGCTTCAGCAAAATTAGCAAACAGTAACGTCACAAACAAGATGATGAATACCAATAAATTATATCCGAATGCTCCATATTCCGAAGTACCCAATGAAAGGAAACAGACAATCAGCATGACAACCGTTACGACTTCCACCGTAAACATAATCGGATTCTTTATCATCACCCGTGGATTTAGCTTCACGAATGATTGCTTCAAACTTTCCATTACTTGCTCCTTCTGAAACAGAGAAGCTGATTTATTATCTTTCATACCTATGAAATTACTTTTTACAAACTACTATTACAAACTGAAATGTTCAGCAATCGTACTCAATGCATGTGCCGGGAAGAATGACAAGGCAGCCACAATAAAGATAACGGCAAAAGTCATCACACCGAAAGTTACTGTATCTGTCTTCAGCGTACCGGCACTCTCCGGAACATATTTCTTTCCGGCCAACAGACCAGCAATGGCTACCTGACCTACGATAGGCAGGAAACGTCCTAAAATCAGCGTCCAGCCGGTAGTATAGTTCCAGAAGTAAGTATTGTCGCCCAATCCTTCGAAGCCAGAACCATTATTGGCCGCAGCCGAAGTATATTCATAAAGCTGCTCACTCAGCCCGTGGAAACCCGGATTATTCAGCCAACCGCCCTCGCTTGCCACAAATTCAGGATAATGAGCGAACAAAAAAGCAAGAAAGTGCCACCGCCCAAATGATAAACGGATGAAGCAACGCCACAACGGTCGCAATCTTCATTTCGCGTGCTTCCACCTTCTTACCGAGGAACTCCGGTGTACGTCCCTACCATCAGTCCGCTGATGCATGTTCAGCATTTCCATCATACCCGAAAGCGGCATTGTAGAGTCGTGCATACCATTCACCGAACCGTTGGAAGTGACGGTGGTCGTAATGCTCCACAAGGCTGTTGCGGCCGCACCAAGCCGTACTTCTTTTCCCTCCATCGCGCCATTATCCTGCGCTATCCCCAGTTCGTCAATACGTGGGTTACCGTTCATCTCCTGACTCACATTGATACCGACTCCTACCAGATAGGCAAAGAGCATCACACCAATATACTATAACCCAAGTTTCTTACGATTGGAATAAAAACCGAGTGCGAAAACCATCGCCATAGGTATGATAAGGATAGACCAACATTCCACCATATTGGCAAGATAGGTAGGGTTCTCCAATGGATGAGAAGAGTTTACACCGAAATAACCGCCGCCATTAGTACCCAGTTGTTTAATAGGCACAATGGCAGCCGCAGGCCCCTGCGATACCAGTTGGTTTTCCTTCCTTCGAGTGTGGTCACCTCCATCTTTCCGTCAAAGCCCATCGGAGTACCTTCTATAATAAGGATGAAACCCACAATCAGCGAAAGCGGCAACAAGATACGTGTACTACTCAATACAAGGAAGTTCCAGAAGTTACCTATTGTCTTAGTCGTTTTCACGGAAATAGACTTCATGATACCCGCCATAGCCGCCATACCCGTTGCCGCCGTAATAAACTGGAACAGCATGATGACAAACAACTGCGTAAAGTAAGTCAGCCCGCTTTCACCGGAATAGTGCTGCAAGTTACAGTTCACCATAAAACTGATGCAGGTGTTGAATGCCTGATCCGGTGTCTGCGGCCCGTTACCGTCGGGATTCAAAGGCAGCCAGTGTTGAGTAACCAGCAGCACCATGCCCCACACAAACCAGAAAGCATTCAGTATCAACAATGCTTTCAGGAACTGTTTCCAGTTCATCTCCTCAGCGGGGTTGATGCCACACACTTTAAAAATAAGTCTCTCAATCGGCTTCATGAAGTCCGACCATGTCTTTTGTCCTTTATAGACCTTTGCAATATATTTTCCCAACGGGTAAGCCAGTACCACCATCAGGACTATTTGCAGGACTACGCCTAAAATTTCTGTGTTCATTTCTCTAATTCATTAATAGAATGATACCTTAACTGTCAATTATCCATTGTCAATTGACTAAAACTTCTCCGGTTTTACGAGCACATACATCAAATACCCGAAAACCGCAATACCTAATACAAATAATGCTGTGTACATAATTCTCTCTCCTTCTTAAATCTTTTCAAACCAATCCACACATTTCCAGAACAGCCCGAAAGCGAGCAACCCGCTCAACAGGCAGAAAATAAATGAAATCGTTATTCCCATGTCTTTTACCTTTCATTAAATTAATACTATTATTTCGTTTGCCGTATCATTTGCCAAATACGTGCCAAAGACTTAAGGATAATCTAACAAACTGATTTATAACCATATGATTGCATCATTGCGATAAAGTCCCCCTCCGTCCTACCCTTCCAAAATGAAAGGGTGCCCTATCAAAACAGGAAGAAAAGCCACACATTTCTCCGCATGAACCAGAAAAACGCCCCCATTTCCCAATCATTTCTCGCTTTTTTGTTACTTTTGCAGCCACACATATCAAATCAAGACAACATGAAAAACCTACTCATATTCTTCGCCTTCCTCATCCTCTGCCCGATGCCTTCCGCAGCCGCAACCTCACTCCCTGCCGCCGCAACCTCCCAGCGGCGGCACCCTCATCACCGTCTACACCGCCAATCCCGATAAGACGTACAGCGGCATCATCCTCAGCGGCAGTTACGAAGCCGGACACATCCATACCTACAACGTCACCCTCGGCAACGTCCACGTCGACATCCGTCCCGCCGACAACGACCTGCCCTGGAACGATGGTGACATTCGCCCCGACCTGCCCCCCAACGGCTACGACCTCACCGTCTCCACCGCCCAAGAACTGAAAGCCTTTGCCGAAGCAGTGAACTACGCCCGCAAGATAAGCAATACCTCCTCCGTAGAAGCCCGCTTCGCCCGCGTGCTGCAAACCGCAGACATCAACCTGGCGGAGATAGACGACTGGACGCCTATCGGGAACGACGCTTCTCCCTCTTACAACTATTTCCAAGGAATCTATAACGGAAACGGGTACACCATCTCCAATCTGAAAATCAGAAGTGGAGAAACGAATAAGGGGCTGTTTGGGTATGTAACCAGGAAAGACAGTTCAACTCCCGCTGTGCTCACAGGCATTCATTTGAGGAATGTGGATATAGATGTGTCTCACAATTCGAATATATTCTGCGGTGCCATTGCAGGGGAGGCTTCCTCCTCTACAGTCATCACCTTCTGTTCCGCCCGGGGAGAAATAAAAACAGATGCCACTTCTACCGCAAGCTACGAAAACTATAGCGGAGGGATAATCGGGAATAACAATGGGACTATCAGTTATTGCCGGGCCGATGTAAAAGTCATCGCTTCTTCCAATTCAAGTGAAAGTACTTCACAGTGCGCTGCCGGAGGCATAGTCGGTTATAATTATGGCACCATCCTTGCCTGCGAAGCCTCAGGCAGCGAGGTTTCCGCCCAATCAAATGCTGCGGAAGCGCAAGCCGGAGGCATAGCCGGATGTACCAACGGCTACATCACCTCTTGTACATCCGGAGTGGGAAAAATTATTGCCAATGGTAACGGACTGGAAGTAAATGCCGGTGGTGTGGCAGGAAATCAATACGGAGCAGTGTACAGCTCTTACGCACGGGGAGATGCAACAGCATCAGGAGGAAGAGATGATGCACTAAAGGCCGGTGCCATCGTGGGCTACCATCACGCTTTTGTCGATATTGACCTGTACATCGGCACCGGTGCAGGCGGGCAAGGTACGTCAAACCTGTCACCATCATCCGGCATCCTCTACAAAGCAGATGCCACCGATGAAGAGATATACAACCTCATGCAAACCAAAGATTTTACGAAAGAAATCTCTACCACCACCTACGACGCCACACGTTTTCCCGCCTATGGCATCGAGGTGACGAAGGTGACATTCAGCAGCAAAGGCGCATGGAGTTACGACCCCGCCAGCGGCAAAATCCGCATCAGGGGGCTGCCGTCCGTCACGGGGCTGTCATCCGTTACGGGGTCGTCGTCCGTTAGTCCGCCCTGACACCGTTCGTTCAAGCGGATTTGTAAACCGCGTCCTCAAGGTGTCGCATAGGAGTGGCAGAATATCGTGAAAGAGTTGCAGAGTACCTCAATTGAGAGTGTGTTAAAACTGTAGCGGTTATGAATAAAATGGGTACGCGGACGACACGGATAAGGCGGACGAACGCGGATTTACAAAGCTGCGCCATACTATTAATAAATTAAAGTCCGCGTTCGTCCGCCTTATCCGCGTCGTCCGCGTACCCATTACAGAGTCCCCACACCCCCTCCCGCAAGGAAGAAAACCGATATATCACTGTTTATCAACACCATAAGCAACCTGTAAGATATGAATTATTAACCCGTGAAGCCGCCGGAAAAACGCTTGCGCAAGCATTCGTCAAGCGTCCGTGCAAGTGTTTTTCCGCTGCATTGCAACAGCCTCAAGTCCCACCGCCCCGCCCCTCCGCAGCCTACCCCTGGAGTGGCGCGTCCGGTCGTATTCAGAGAGGCCCAGCCTGCGCGGCTTTCACACTAAAAAAACAATTGAAAATTATGCCAAAATTCAGATTTGTAAAACGCAAGAACCTTCAGAAGAAGGACGACCCGGGCAAGTGGTACGCCTCGCCCATAGTAGAAAACCGCCTGAACACCGGCACCGTGTGCCGCGTAGTGACCCGCAACACCACAACCGCCCCCACCGAACTGGAATCGGGCTTCAACCTGGTGTGCGACGGCATCCCCCTGCAATTGCAGTTGGGCAACAGCGTGCAACTGGGCAAGCTGGGCACCCTGCGCCTCAGCTTCGGCAGCTCAGGTGTCAATAACATCGATGCCTTCAACGCCGCCACCATGATACGCAACGTGAAAGTCATCTTCACCCCCTCCAAAGAACTGATGGCCGCCATCAAAGACGGCCTCTCCTTCGAGAACGCCGGTGTGGTGGACAACGGCTTCGTCTATGCCACCACCCGCGCCTTCAAAGAGGCACAGGGCGGCGGCTCAAGTTCGGGCGGCTCGGGTGATTCCGGTGGCGGCAGCGGCTCCGGCGGCGGCATCATTGATCCCGATCCGCTGGGATAAAAACCAGAGGATATACCGGGACAAGGAAATCCCCTCCGGGCAGTGGGTTAGGGCTGCGGGGAGGGGATTTTTATAGTTAGGGCGATAAATCAGAGCAAGTTACCACAACTTACGGAAACGACCGGAACACCTTCTTTTGATTTCCTGTCATATCAATCAATCTTCTTTCAACTTCTTTCCAATCATGTTCACCTGTCAGCATAAAGATATCTTCCTCAAAATCTATATCAGCAAAATACGTAACAGACTTAATAACACGGATTATATTAGTATCGGGGAACTTACGCGCATATAACTCAAGCATTGAGTAAAACGAATAACGAGTAGAGAGAAAAGCTATATCTACAAAATCTTTCAACCTTGAACCATTATCCACAATAGCCGAAAGCTTCATTACAACAAGATCTTCCATGCTATACAGCCTTATACCGTCCTCTTCATTCGGTTTGCCAAGATATCCATACTGATGGGAGATACAATCTATCTTTACACCGTCTATGGTTCCTTTCAGTGTATTCTTTTCCGTAAAGTCGGTGCGGAAGCCGTAATTATCATGAAGAAATGCAGCCAATCCGGCAACATTAAAGGGTTTGGGGGTAAACAAGTCTAAATCCACACTAACCCTATGCCCCAGATATAACGCCAAAGCGGTGCCTCCGGCAAGATTGAACCCGGACATCCGCTTTTCAGCTTCCAGTTTTTTCAGGAGTTCAAGAGTTGTTCCCGCGACAGTTTCCGTGTGTAACATCTCAATTCTTCTTTTTTAAGATTAAAGATAACGCAGACAAAGTTCATATCGCGTGGCGACAGGCTGGGAACTTCTTTTATAATCTCCCGGAAACCACTGATACCGCCATACAGATTGAATGCAGCGTAGAAATCCTTTAACCATCCTCTTTCAATGACGCGCTGCACAACAATCTTCCGCGACTTCCACCAATCAAAGTGGGAAAGGTCGTATTCCCAAAGCAACGACGGGGAAATCGTAACTTCACCCGGGTATTCTTTATATTCATCAAATAAGGTCATTTTCTTTCTTGTTCTGTTTATCACATTGATTGCAGGAATCCGTCCGGTGTCTGTGAAACGACAGGAAAACTCCTGAATCCCTCAAATAGATTTTAAATGTTTTCTTTAGTCAAAGCTTCAACTGCGAGAATAAAAATCCGATTTCTCTTTCATAGCACCACCCCTTCCTTCATCACATTAATGCTAAACGGCGTGGTAAATCTTTCCCATACATGGCGCAGCATCACCATAGGGCTGATAATGACTCCTGTCTCTACTTCTACCTCATACAGATGGCGGGTTATTTCCAATTCACGCTCAGGAGCCAGCTGTTCTTCATCAAGCAGGATGAGCAAGTCTATATCAGAATCAGCCTGTGCATCTCCCCGAGCCTCCGAACCATAAAGAATGGTCTTCGCATCGGGAGCAATGCGGTGTATCACTTCTGCAATGCGGCGGACAATATCAGGTCGTTTCATTAGCTTTCCTCCTATTCGTTTATAATATAGTCTCTTATCTCTTTCAGTTAAACCACACAAAGATAGCAAACAAAGAATGATAAACTTCTATTGCTTTCTCTGCATCTCAAGAATAATCTCATCAGCTCCTTCCATGCTGTTCACGCTCCTTCCACTCCCTCATCACTTGCATCACTTCGTCTACAATCCGTTCTTTACTCTGAGTATGCAAAACCTCATAAGAGTCGAAAAGCAAAGGCTCGACAGCGCCCAAACGGTAAAGTTCGGCATAGATTTCGGCTCGCTTCCTCGAACAGTCCCTTCTTATCCTTCAACGCCCCCGTAAACGAACCTGCCTTGTGCCCGAACATCTCGCTCTCCAGCAATTCCTTGCTGAACGAGGAACAGTTCACCGCAACGAAATTCTGCCGTGCACGCTTGCTACTGTAGTGGATGGCCTGCGCAAATACCTCCTTACCCGTGCCCGTTTCTCCAGTCAACAGTACAGGAACATCAGTCCCTGACACCTTCTGAGCTAATGAAACAGCATCCTTCAGGACTTTGGATTCTCCCAGGATAGAATCAAAAGAGTACGTCTGTCCCACCTTCTTCTCCAGTTTTTCCAACCGCACATTCATACGCGCTTTCTCTACAGCACGGCTTATCAGAGGAATAATCTTGTTATTATCGTCTCCCTTGGTGATGTAGTCGAAAGCACCGTTCTTGATGGCCTGCACCCCATCGGGAATATTGCCGTGCGCTGTCAGCAGAATAACTTCCACATTGGGTGCCGCCTTCTTGATAGCCAGCACCAGGTCTACCCCATTTCCATCGGGCAGAAACACATCACACAAAACTACATCGGGATTTTGGAGTTCCAGTTGTCGCAGGGCAGCCCTGCAATCACCAGCCTGACAGACTTCATATCCCTCCAATTCCATCATACGCGCCAAAAGGGTACGGATTTGCATCTCGTCATCAACGATTAAAATCTTACTCTACTTACAGGAGCAGGGAATGGACAACAGCGTGATCTGTGCTTTCGACTTCATACGCACCGGCATGAACGGGGAAGCGGATGAGGAATATATCAGCCAGAAGGTGAAAGAGATATGTAAAAAGCATACCCCAATACACATCTGTTTCTCACACAGGGAAGCATTTGCAGGAATGCCTTTGGTGAGACCGATTGTCTGAAACAAGGCGGAAGCGACTACACCGCCGCCCTGATAGGGACAGCCATACAGGCGGAGGAAATACGGATATGGACAGATGTCGATATACACAGCAACGACACACTGGTAGTGAAAGATGCCGACACGATAAAGAACCTGAGTTTCAGTGAAGCCGAACGGCTCATCTACTTCAATCCCCAGATACTGCACCCGCTTTGTCTGGCTACGGCATGGAAAGAGAATATTCCCATCCGTTTGCTCAACCCGGTGAACCCGGCATCAGAAGGGACTTATATATCCGCCAACAGATTGAACGGGAACATGGTGAAGGCAGTCGCCACCAAAGATTCTATCACATACATCCGGTTCGAATCGAACCACACGCTCCGGCCTTATATGTTCATCAGCAAGATTTTCGATATCTTCGCCAAATATAAGACGATGCCCTGTCTGTTGACTTCATCCAACGATAACATATCCGTAGCCACGGATGACGGGAACTTCCTTTCGCTCATCCTGCGGGAACTGAATAAGTATGCCCGGATATGGGTGGAAGATAAGATGAGTATCATTTCTGTGGTAGGAAACATGAAGTCATCGTGCATCGAAACCGAAGCGCGGATTATGGATGCGTTGAAGAATATTCCGCTGAAGATGATTTCTTACGGAAGTGATGAGAATGATGTGTCGCTGGTGGTCAAGGCAACGGACAAGGCGGAAGCACTCCGGTTGCTCGACGAGAAGTTGCTGAAGAAGGAGTGGCTTAAGAAGGCGTCTTGAATATATTCTATATATAACCTGTTAGCGGAATTAATTCTTGACAATGCTCCAGAATGGTCTGAATGGACCAACGGGCACCGCCCGCCATGGTGTTGACATCTACTTCATCGAGCGTCTTCCCTTTAAGGGCCTCTTCGGCACTACCCAAGTTACGGTCATTCGTTCCCATAGAGAACACAAAGACATCGGGCGCAGGGTAAGCGCCACTTTCCACTTCGGCTATGAACTTCTGGATATGCACCTTTGACACGTTGTTGTGCCGCATCTGTAACTCATGCTTATCCTCCGTAACCTGCCAACCGCCGGAGATGCCGGCAAAAGCTTCGCTGCCATAATCCTGAGTATCGGGATGGCATGCCCATGTGGCAGAACCGACCGCCACGTTGTGATGTGTAGCGAATCCGAGTTTATCCACTACAGTCTTAGACCATTGTTCGCCTGCGGTAATGCTGTTTCCATCGCACCCGAAGTTCAGCTTGCTGAAGTCCGGATAAAGAGATTGCGCATGCAGCGCAATCCCCATCCAGACAAGAATCCCCAAAACCATCAATCTATTCATCTTCTTATGATAGAAAACCTATGAAAAACGTTCAATAATTTCCATGCACATACGTCCGTTGTGATACGGACATTTCCAGAATCCGGCCTTGTCATCCTCAGTATTCACCGTGCCGTCGGCACGCACGCTCCAATGCCATTCTCCGTTCCGGTAGTCTACCAGATGCTGCTTGATGAAGTCCCAACATCGGAGAGCCTTCTGCATGGCCACTTCGTCATCAAAGTGCTGGTAGAGGTTGGCATGTCCCACTACGTTCTCGGCCTGCACCCACCAGTGGCGGTCAGTATCGGTCTTTCCTTTATCCAGAAAAGTCTCGTATATCATGCTGCCGTCGGGCGTCAATCCTTCATCGGCAGCGGCAGCGATGTATTCTACAAGTGGTTCCACTTTCTCCAGGAGGTCCTTATCGCCCAGAACAAGGGCAGCCTCGTGTATCAACCAGGAGGCTTCGATATCGTGCCCATAGGAGACAATGCGGTATTTACTAACCCAATCATCATTGAAGAACAATTCCAGATGCAGACGGGTATCCTTCCACATGCGGAAAAGATTGGTATAAGGCTCCAGAATATGCAGATGGGTGTTCATGGTCTTACGCTCGTTCTCGTCCTTATCGCTAAGACGCATGTCGGCTATCTCTCCCCACTCGCGGGTAAGAGCCTCACAATAGCCATTCTTCACGGGGTCGAAGCTATGCTCTTCGATAGTCTCGAACAAGCGGACAGCATATGCCAGCGCTTCATCATCGCCCGTGGCACGAGCATATTCACTCAGCCCGTAGATGGCGAACCCCAAAGCATAAATCTGCTTCTTGGTATCGAGCGGATTGCCTTTATAGTCGAGAGACCAGTAAACTCCACCAAATTCATTGTCATAGAAACGGTCGATAAGAGTACGTTTGGCACGCGTAGCCGTTTCCAAGTACTCCGGCCTCTTCAGCAAGCGGTATGCAGCCGAGAAGGTCCACAAGATGCGGGCGTTCAGGATTGCCCCCTTTTCTGCTTCGGGCTTCAGGACCTTCCGGTTCCCGTGATGCGGCCATAGAAGCCGCCGTTCGCTTCATCCGTCATTCTATTTATCCAGAAGGGGAGGATATTGGAAACCAGCTCCTCCTCCATCTCCTGTTTCATCTTCTTGATATCCACAAGTTTTTGAGTTTATGAGTTATAAACCCGTTATGAGTTATTCTGCTGAAGGTTCCACGGCGCTCGTATGGGTTTCAGGTCTGCATTGATGGCTGCCATACGCGTCTTATTCAATGGATAGATGAATACGACAACGATGGAAAGTGCGGCTATCGCAGCAGGAATAAAGCTCATCAGATAGTTTCAACCTCCAGCGCCTCCTCCGTTTGCACGGCACCCTCAGCCGTATTATAACCGAAGGATGCCAACAGTGCCATTACCGCCCCGCCTGCATATGCACCGCCAAACTTCTGCGCCATCGACGAAGATGAGAATATAAGCCCGGTCGAAGCCGTCCCGTCTTTCAGTTCGGCATAGTCCGAAACGTCGGCATACATACTCCATATCAACGGTGAAACGATACCCGTACAAATAGATATGACGATTTGCATAATCAGCATCATCCAGAAGCCCGCCGGTGTGCAAGGCAGATAGAAGAACAGAATGCTCAATACCGCCAGTGCCGCCATCGTGGCGATATAGGTGGATTTCTTTGCCCAGTCCGCGCGAAAGGGGAACTGCCAGCACCACGCCTATCATATTGGAAACCTCTCCCACCACCCAGAAACAGCCCGGCATACAAAAACAGGATTTGAAATCACCCAGGTTCAGGAATATACTGTCGCCTATGTAGTCTTTGAAGAAATAGGCAGCCGTAGCGCCACGCACCGTATTGAACAGGTTGGAGCACAATGCCGCTCCGATTAAGCAACCACCAAGGCACGTTGGCAAGCAACGACTTGAAGTCCTTCCCGATGGAAACCGTAGATACGCTCTTCACGTACTCCCTCGTCATGCTGAAACATAGCAGGAACACGACGAAGCACAACGCAGCAATCACAATCATGGTCCACCAGCTTATCAATGGTAGAGGTAGCCACATGCATCCGCGTGTCGGAAGAAGCGTAGTAGATGAATACTGTTCCGTCTTCGTCGGCAATCCAGCCGTTGGTGAAAAGTACATTGCTTACGTCACCTATACGCTCCTCACCCTCGGGTACCATAAAGGCCCCACCGGGAGTGGCAATCAGTTTCGTCGGGTCTTCCAGGGAAGTCATGTACATATAGAGCACATAACGCAGTCCGGCGGCACAGCCGCGGACACCATGAGCCAGATGCAACCAGCCTTTCGGAGTCTTGATGGGATGCGGACCTTCACCATTCTTCACCTCCTTGATGGTGTGATAGTAGCGCTGGTCGATAATCTTCTCTTCCTTCACCTCGGCATGGGTTATGTCGTCCACCAGCGCCCAGCCGATACCACCACCGCTGCCGGCATCAATAAAGCCATCCTGCGGACGGGTATAGAGGGCATATTTGCCATCTACAAACTCCGGGTGCAGCACTACGTTGCGTTGCTGGCTCTTGGTCTTCAGGTCGGGCAGGCGTTCCCAGTTCTTTAAATCCTTGGTGCGGGCAATGGCAGCTGTAGCCGTAGCCGAGGACAAATCACCGGCAGGCGCATTGTCGTCGTGGCGTTCGGCGCAGAAGATACCGTAAATCCAGCCGTCCTCATGAGCCGTGAGTCGCATGTCGTATACATTCGTTGCCGGAATCGCGTCTTCGGGCATGGTGATGGGATAATCCCAGAACCGGAAATTATCAATGCCGTTGGGACTCTCGGCTACGGCAAAGAACGACTTACGGTCAGCGCCCTCTACACGTACCACCATCAGATACTTGCCATTCCACTTAATGGCCCCCGAATTCATGGTCGCATTCATACCGATACGTTCCATCAGGTACGGGTTGGACTTCTCATCCAAATCATACCGCCAGAATACAGGTGTATGAGCAGCCGTCACTACCGGATATTTATAGCGGGTGAATATGCCATTGCCGTCTTCCACGGCCACATTCTTTCTCGTAATCAACTCTTCGTGTCTCTGAAAGAGCCTCTCTACCTTTTCTTTAAAAGCTTCCATGTCTGTTATATTGATTGTTTGTTTATTGATACAGATTTACATCAGCTGCAAACAGCGTCTTGGGATTGTTATAAAACTCCACAAAATCCTCCGCAGATGTCTAATATCTCTCTTCTGATTTTTGCTGAACGGCACTTTGTCCAGGCTCAACGTATCGCCCAGTTCCAGATGTCCCAGGTCGAAACTGATGACTGCGGGATAGTCTCCACAGACGCTCTTTACATCAGAACGCCCTTCATCGCCTTCCCAGCCGATGCCATAGTTGGTGTCGTCATGATGGCCGAACATAAAGCCGCAGGATGATACTTTTTTAAGATGGGCGAGCAGGTTCTCGGTCTCGGGGGTACGCAGCAGCTAAAGTTCGTCATCTGCCACCTTTTCTTTCTTAGAAAGATTGCAAGCAACCAAGGTACTCACCGCTAAAGTTATTACTATTACGTTTTAATTTCATATAGTGATATTTTTTCATAAACATTACGATGTAAAGATAGCGGATAGACACAAAAGATAATGATACAATTTTATCCCTTTACAGTATTATTTCATTTTCCAAGTTCCTACAGACACAGCTACCGGAATCTGTCTTACCCTGTATTTGGTACTATTAGTATCAACTAAATACAGGGTAAGACAGTATTTCAATATTTATAATACTCCTTTATTCTACGTTTCATTCTCAATGTATAGGTACTTTCAATCTTAAGTTTCATTGCTAAAATAGCATTTGCTATTTCTATCGCTTTTTCAGATTGTCCAATATCTTTATATAATTCCCCAAAGATTGTATTTAGGTCTTATTCGAGTTGGTACCATGAATGATGCCTCCTGAAAATAATACTCCGCCAATTTATAATCTCCATGCTCTATATAATAGTTACCTAATAAACAATAAATTTCGCAAGAAGGATATATCTCTTTCAGTCGCTCATTTTTCGTTTCAGATTGTTGGATTAACCAAGTAGCATAATAATCATTGAAATTAGTATTTCCTTTTATCTTTTTCATAATCACTATGACTAATATCAGAACCATTCTTTTCATACAGTGTCAAGAGTGAACAGGAAATACTTTCCAAAAACAAAATATCCTTAGATGTTCGAATCATTAGTATTACAGTCATCAAAATCATAAGAATCCGTTTCAAGTTAGTGATTCTGAAATTACAGTATATTTTATATTGCATTAACCCGCACAAAAAGGGACAAAACAGTAGTAAAGGAAAAACAGAAAAAGGATAGGAGAAGAAAGAAAAAATCAATAACGCAGATAGTCCGGCTTTCATAATATCGCTTTCCTCATTTTTGTTACTATTAACCCAAATAGAGTAAAACAATAATATAACCAATAACAAACCGACACCCCCATATTGAATCCAAATACGGATAAATTCATTGAAAGGATATACAACATTATCAGCAACCGGTATGAAATAGGAAGCAGGAGTTTCTTTGAAATAATTAGCTTGATAAATCATATATTCTTTTGAAAAGCCATTAACTCCATACCCAAAGAAAGGAGCATCAGCAATCATATCTGCCGAAACCCGCCATATTAATAATCGACCATCAGCGGAAGCAGGCTTGTATTGGTATATAAACCAACCTCCGACAATAAATGCCAAACCAGCAATAATAAATAGCCTCTTTTTGTTCTTTCTAGTTATCTTTTTCAATAATATGGAATTAAGTGCCACAAATAAGCAACCGGATACAAGAGAAAGAATTGCGGCACGCGATTCAGTCAAATAAAGACCATATAATTGAATGAATAGGGCTAGCGATAGAAAGAATAATATCATATTCTGCTTATTCTTTATTACATAGTACAATAAACCTATAGTTATGGTACAGCAAATAGCGATATATCCTCCTAAAGGGCCCGGATTATTAAATGAACCTGTAACATCAAATGTCAAATTACGACTTGCTATTAAACCATTATCCTGACAAATAGCAATAATAGATTGAAATATACCAGAAATGCAACAAGCTATTAAGAGATTGATTATTGAACAATGGCAATTACGAAAAAAAATATAACTTAATATCACAGCACTCCACTTATATATTAAATATTTGTCTGTTTCCCACTCCCTGTTTATCAATATACAGAACAAACAGTAAAAGAAAAAAACTTGCTACTAATATATCCACAATATTAATGTAAACGATTTTCTCACCCCTTTGAAATAAGGTATATATAAGTTGTATGCCTACAACAAATAAGAGCAAAAAAACGAGCAAAGAACTAATCAATTCATTTGCAAGAATATCACCCGAAATACTATATAAAAATGGGAGTGAAACTATACAAAGACAAACTATAATAGAAGTGATTTTTGACATACCAAATTAAAATAAGTTCCTGTATCCACTATCCTTACACCATTTTAGCTTTTGATAATAATTATTCAAATCACTTCTTGATATCAATGGGATATACGAACTAAGACCACAATAAGTTGTAATGAGAAATTTTCCCATAAACTCATCTGTGTTCGCTTTGTATAATACAACTTTCCTCAATTGATTATCAAAAAGTTCTGTCTGATTGCCTATAAATGCTTTATGCATAAAATCGGAAAAGTCAAAAAAGATATTGTTCTTCATAATTATCCAATCGCTGTACAATGGAACGATTGAATAGCCCCCAATTAATTGAATTCCCAGCCAACAACGATGATGTTATTTGAGCTAATTTCTCTAATTCTCTTGTATTAATAACCGATATGGTAGCAGAGCGATATATTCCTATTAATTGCTGATAATAATCCATATATTTTTTTGCGACTTTTCGTAAATCGGGCGAAACAGCCATTAAATCTGGAATAATCATATCATAAGGGAAACCAGTATAAAGTGTCTCTGTTGAGGATGCAATTATGTAATCAGCATTATCCTTCAGTTCATAGGCCACTTCTACAGCCCCCATCAAACAAGCATCAAAAAGAATGAAATCAAATTTTACAGGTAATGCATCAGATAATTCCATAATATCCATTTGCATACCTTTTTCTTCTCCGAATGATCTTGTTTGAAATCCTACTGGGAGCCAAGAACTAGCATGTGACCACAAAACAAGCCCATATTTATCTGCTGGGCATATACCAATCATGTCAATTAATACCCTATGCATATTCTGTACTTCAAGAGAATTAAATTCTTCGTATTGCTTTTTACTACTATCTCCGTATCCGCCTCAATTTTTATCAGATAAGGTTTTTCTCCCGGAAGATTAACAAATACCAATAGGTTATTATCACTATTAATAGGAAATGAACTTTTCATTTGCTCAATATTCCTCAATGCACTATCAGCAAGGTCATTATCCGCCGCCATATAAACCAGAACAGTGCGATTAAATGTATCGTCATCGGACTTATCACACCCAATCATTAACAAAACAACAGCTATATATAATAATGAGTAATTATTCCACTTCATTAATAGTATTTTAAATCCATACTTGTTTACCATCTTTTACCATAAAATATTTGTTGCTTTCTGTATCATTCGTTGCATTTCTAAGATAGAATACCGCATTCGATGGTACCTGAAAATGAACTCGATTCATCTCCGCAGTTTTTTTCTCAAGAACTTTCCAGTCATCTCCGTTCCAATAGTATAGTTCATACCTATTGCCATGAATGATCCGGTTATCTTCAATACGAGGCAGATAATGAATCTCTGCCAGAACTTGCGGCGTTCCCAAATCAAGTCCTGTCCAGGCATAATCCGCTTCAGCAGCATCAAAATACGTATATATATCGTCATCGAAAGCTTTATCCTTAGTAGCTGGCGAATTATACCATGAACCGGAAGTCCCAATTCTTCTGCCATCAAGTTTACGTCCATTTTTACCCCAAAACTGAATTTCGGATACATTACAATGTCCCCCTTTGGGTGATACATAACGCAAATACCGATAAGGAGTAAGATCAGTAATTCCCACTTTCTCATAATCAGAACCAGGCATATCTTTGATAATGTACAGTACTTTCTTGTCATAAAAATCCATACGGTTTGCTCCTTCGAAAACTCCCTGCTGCATACGATACAACCACGGATGATCCTTACCGGCATCAGAAACTATGAGGGTCTCACATTTTTCCATATCAGGTTGAAATACCCGTAATTGACCGCTATCATCCAATCGAAACGGATACCCAGCCGGAGTATATTCATCATTCTGATAGGATACAGGCAAATAAAGAACATTTTTCCCTATGTCGGAAAAAAGACATTTTGCCATCTTCAATCTGCCCCCATCCTACAACAGCAGATGCCTCCTTTCCCATTGAGAGTAAATACACATACTTGCCCACGTCTGCAAGATTAATAATAGGTAGTTCTACGTTAAAATTACATCCATCATATTCCGAAGAAACATCTTTCATATACCGATTCTTCAGCTCAAAGGGAATAAGACTATCAGCTTCGTTAATATGGTTTTGCCGAGCAAATGTATTCCTATACACTTTACTCTTCCTGAGTCGCGTACCTAAATGGTAATCACCGGGATTAGTTTCCACACCCATAAAAGATATATGAGTCCCGCTACTATCACAAACAGAATTCCAGGAATGTCCAAGTTTCCGATTTGGCCATTGTATTGTAAAATCTCTGGTTACGGGTATCCCCAACGCTCTCATTACAAAAATCGCCAATGCCCCCATTTCATCACATGTACCTCTCGGTGTACTCATCAACATTGAATAGTTCATTGCCGGCATAGGGGTACTCACCCAAGTAAATGCCGGCAATTGTTTGTTCACCATCCCACAGGCTTCAACTGCGGTTATGTCCGGATGCTCCTTGAAGTAGTTGTTCATATCGGCAAAAGCGATCAGTATTTTTTCACGCCAATTTTCCAAAGGCTCTTTTCCAACTCTATAAGGCAGTATTTCCTCACAAAAAACATCAAAAGAAATATTCTTGCCCCAAGGCTGTTCCATCCACACTTTAAATGCTAACTCAATGTTATTAATCAGATATTCGGATGTAATAAACTTTACATCCTCTTCAACTTTTAACTCTCCCCAATCATGCTTCACTAATAACCTTTCTTCATCCGGTATATCATTCCAACGATACAAAGCAGATGCGATGTTTTTTGCCATGGTGTATTATAGTATTCTGAATATTTTCCTTCCATATTAGCTATCAAAAATTGTGCAGCTTTAAGTTTCAAGCTGTCTGCCGGATTTTTACTATAATGTTCCAAGACTCCTTCTAATTGCTTACAATTATCGCCAGCCTTCGATAATCCTTCCCGGATTTGGAAAGGATTATCGGTACGAGAATTACAAGACATGAAAAATAAGAATACAAGAAAAAGGATAAATTCTTTCATGTTCTAAGATTTTTAAATACATACCCCTTCAACATTCAAATCTACTTTATTTTAAATGTAACAATTCTCGATGAAGACTTATTAGTTATATTTTGAGATGGAATATCATAAAGTGCTGAACAGCTAGCTTCAATAGTTGTAACTCTAGACTGCTCAGCCAATCCATTACTAATGTAACTAAATAGATAGGTTAACCTTACCTCTGAACGCGGTGCTACTTTAATAATATTTAGAACACTTCCTGACTCTTGTAATCTAAATGGGTAGTTCCTTGTTGCCAATCTTGTACCTTGCTGGTCCAAAAATCCAAATTTAATCGACGTACCCGAATTACGAACTGCAATCTCATAATCAGACGTATTATAAAGAACAATCATCATATCCTGATTATGACTATCGTACATAGAATGAATCATTAAATCTTGCTTTGTTTTGATAGGTAAAACCTTATGAATAAACTCAAATCTTTCTTCTTCCGGAATTGAATAGTTAATAAAACAGCTCGCATCAACAGAATAGACATCTGCTAAGCTATGACTTGAAGGACACATATATTTTAAAGGAAATCTAAACGTTTTAGTCGAGCGCGGATTAATGGACACAAATCTCTGATAGTCTATGCCTTCATAAAAGACAGCATCATACAATGAGATTCTTTTTCCTGCTTTATCCATAAGACTAAATTGTATAAGGCTCCCGGAACTAGCACCATAGCTATTTCGTATTCGTATTGACTTATCCGTACTATTAACTACATGAATTAATATCGTATTTTCGTATGGCAAATAAGTGGCACCAAGAATTATCTCTGGTTGAGCCATTAATCCCATTGGTAATAACACAATTATAATTAATAATAAATTCTTTATTTTCATACTCTAAATATTTATTTATTATAATACTGTTCTGCTATTTTTAGATCTTGCTGGTGCTTCCAATATAAGAAACTCCGCTCTCGAGCATATGAGGAGGAAACATTTATTCCATTATTCATTTCTGCCTGATAAGCTGATACTTCATTCCTATAATACACAGGAGATTTTATGCGAGACACAGTTATTTCATCTTTATACGCCTGATCTGAGATTCTTCCACCATGTAATTCATTTCTTATATAATCTTCAATATCAGAAGGAATATTTGAATATCCTATTCCCGAAGGTACTTTATGCTCATCCATATTACATGGATCATCATTTCTAACATGATAAGCCTCATGCCATATTATTGAACTTTGATCATTAAGAGAATATCCTCCATTAACAAATTTCATACAGAGACCTATGGTTCCATCTGCTTCTCTTCTAGCAGTACTTGCACAACCCATACTTATTTCAATCTTAAATTCAGATAAATCAACTCCCATTTCTTTCAAAGTTTCATAAATCTGAGCTAATATTGCATTAATTTTTTTAGTCATCGCATCATATTCCGGAGCAGGACTAGTCAATTTAGGTAATGGATGCTGTTGTTGATTTCCACCGCTACTGCTACCTCCACCTGTCTGTGGCGGCGACGTAGGAGGAACATATCCAGGCGGATAAGCTGGAGGTCCTAGAGGAGGCATTACGGGATCCGTAGGAGGGGTATAAGGAGGAGGTAACGATGGTGGAGGTGGAGGCGGAGTTGGTTTAGGATCAGGCGTTATGACAACTTCCGGTAATTCAATTGAACCTCCACCACCAAATTCCCCATTTTTCGTCATGGTTCTTACATTTCTGTTAATACGTGCAGAACACAAAAATTGAGCCATCTCATTAAGATACTCATAGAGATCGGCACTAGCATAATACAAAGACCTTTGGTCATACAATATTCCATTGATATACTTCTCAACAGATATTGTATAATTGGTAGTAACAGTAGAATACACAATAGTGCCACTAAATTCACTATTTGGGTCACCACTATAACACATTTTGTCTATTTTAGTCCTATTCTTTGTTGCATACTCTTCAGAAGGAATAATAGTTGCAATATAGCAACTATAAATATCTGTCTCCAAGTTTTTTAACAACTACTAGTTTTTGCAACATGACAGTAAAGTAGGTATCCCTGAATTCACCAGATACTGTATCAACATCATTATAAAAAGAGCCTTCATAAGTAGCTTCAGTTATTAAAGGAACATTTACTGTCATGGTTTCAGGACGAATAAAAACTTTAGCCTTACTCCATTCAGGAGCAATATTACCAGGATGCAATCCAGTAGGTTCACCTTCCATTTCAATAGAAGCATACTCTTCGAAATAATGTCGAGCTTCCGACATCAAATGGGAATTAGAATTTTCATATTCATCTAAACTGAAATCATCATTCTCACATGAAGAAAGCCAAAACAATACAAACAAGAAGAAAAATAAATGTAATCCGATACGATACTTCATAGTTTCAATTTAATTTTTCACTAAAGTGTGTTGGTTGTAAGAATGTGGTAAGATCACAAAACGCAGTTTATTACTTACCACATTTCAATTCATTCTAAATTAAGAAGAAAAAGTTATTCCATAGAAGGCACCTCGTCACGAGTTATCACATAACTCTGTTCCATAGCATCCTTCCACCAAACTTCATCGGCATGAACTATCGGACTTCCATCTTCTCCCTCACCATCATACCAGGGCATAAACCAAGACCAACATGCACCAGCGACCCATTGCTCCGAAATCTTACCCACAGTACCACATTCGCTTAATGCAACTATCTTATTCCCATACGTAGCCGAAATGGCAGCATATTGCGATGCGCAAGTTTCGCATCCTTCGAGTAGATGTCACGTCCGATAATATCCACATACTGATCGCCCGGATACCAATCAACATCACCGGTTTCCGTAGTCCATACCCAGATCAAGTTGTCCAATCCCTGAGCCTTGAAATAGTTGAACATGGCAATCCACATAGCCTTATGGCTGGCAGCGTCTTTCCCCCACCAGAACCACTTGCCCGCAACTTCGTGGAATGGACGCCACAACACAGGGATATCAGCATCTTTCAGCAACTTCAGGTAACCGGCTACGGCAGCCATATCCGAAGTGAACACCTTGTTTTCCCATGTTCCTTCCACCGTGGCATTGGCAGCATCGAAAGTCGTCTCATCGGGTTTATAGGTATAGTCCGTCCCCAAATCATAGACAGTGGCAGGCGTACCGATGTAAACGCCTGTAACCGTATGGTTGCATCCACTGATAACCAATCCATTCTCCTTTACCTCATTCAAGGCCTCTTCTGTCAATCGGATAGCATAGGAAGTCTGAGTGGAAGTTAACTCTACCACACCTGACCCAGCTACCAAATCTGTCCAGGAGGCATTCTTCACGGAGCCTTGCCACCAACCGGCAGCGGCATCCAAATCTTTCACTTTGACGATAATATAGTCTCCGGCTTTAGTATTATCAAATACGGAAGTATCAAAACCTTCACTCTTACGGATGTCAATGCTTTCGGCCCAGTTACCCGTCACTATTTCTCCTTCCCAAACTGTAGCGGCAATACTTTCTTCTACAGGAGCAAACTTAGGTACGTTCCAATGCCACATACATGATACGATACCGTGATTATCAGCCCAGTCCTTCACAGGGGTAATGTCGCCATAGTTTATCCAGTCAGCACCGGCCAAAGACCATGCCAAATGTCCATAGTCGAAAGTATTAAGTGCCGGGTATTTACCGGTCCACTCATACACGCGTTCAGCCATGTCCGTATTCCACGACTCTTTAGCCATCATGCCTGAAAGGACTTTCTTCTCATAATTGGCCAGCAAATAATCATAAAGTTTCACAGCTTTGGCAGAAATTGCGGCTACGGGTGTCTTATCCAAAGCAACGGTAGTAAACTGAAGAGACACTGCCGGAGCAGGCATATTGTTCGGGCCTAACACCACGCCCTCGGGAATGGAAAGCGTACATAAAGTTTCGCGTCCAGGTACTTCTACATTCAGTGTCAATACATTGCTCGACCCATACACGTCAGCACTAATCAGTGTGCCACCAGTAAACGAAATCTTTTCCAGATCTTTCGTAGCAAAGAACACGTTCTTGTCATACTTCACCTCAATGGTGATTTCGCCCCTCTTTACCTTGGCGGCATTCGCCTCCGGAGTGGTGGACACCAATACTGGTGCCTCCACTTCGGGAATATCATGTTCAACGTCTGTATCGCAAGCAGTGAAAGACAATATCGCTGCAAGCAAAAACGCGCATTTCATACTTATCTTTTTCATAATCGTATTGCAATTATTAAAATTATCATTCTACATAAACAGCCGTAATCACGACTCCATTACCACAGAACATCAAATTAGCGCTATTTATTAAGTCAATATCAGCCTGAGTCATTGTATAAGTGAGAGAAGTGTCTGTAGCGGCAAACTCCCAAATGTGACGAGACCCGTCAGCATTCATCAATGAAGGAAGCGTATTCCACCAGGAATTCATAAATTCCACCTGCCAATAATCGGTAGAAGGGTCACAATAAAACTCAAACCCCATAGTCTTGCCTGCCTTTAAAAGTGCCTTATCAGCATCTGCAATAGTTACGATACGATCACCGCTCCAGTTCGTAGGTCCGCAAGAACCTTTCCATAAGTAAGTTTTCATCGAAATCTCATACCAGACAGAGACTTTATTAACAATGCAGTTCTGTCCTTGAATCACAAATCCTGTATCACTCCAACCATCGGCAGTGTTCATCACGGCATCATAAATATCCTGAGTAATTTCCAACTCAGCCACTTGCGGGCAATCTGTCTCAGTGTATTTCAGCGTGGTAATTTCGCCCCAGTTGGCATGATTAATCTGAATCTGAACATCACCACCTGTAGCTGTAATGTAAAAACAACAGTTTAGACCCTACCGCAAAACCATTCTCCTTCAACTTGGCTTTATAAATACGGAATGCACCGCCAGCATCTTCACCAGCCCATGAGCCAAGGTTACGAGCTTCATTCATCACCACATTTTCTATTTCTGTGGCCGGTTTAAAGTTCAAGGTATAATTTATTGAACCATTGGACGATATTAAGGTAATCACCGTGCCTTCGCCGGCTAATTGTGGCATATTGATAAAGAGCACATCTTTGGAGTTTACAAAGAAGGAAACCTCTTTTCCATTTACCTGTACACCTGTCAACTTATCAGCATTAGTCACAGCTATTGGGAATGCTTCGCCCCCCTTCAATTCTTCATCCTCACCCGGCAGCACCGGAATGTAGCAGAATTCGGGAGCATTGATAGTAAGAGCCTTCGTTTCAACACTCTCTCCATTGGCCATTACCAAAGTCAGCACACCGGACTCCGTACCTGCGGTAGGCATGGTAACCGTCAGTTCCGTGGCAGAAGCTGGTTTTACTTCCACTTCGGCACCACCCGTATAAACCACCTTGGCTACCAAGTCAAGATTCTTGCCCTGAATGGTTACATCGGCACCCAAAGAAACCGCATCACTGGCAAATGACATGAATTCCGGTTTCAGCGTAGCAATGGCTACCGGAACGGAAGTACCGCTTGCCGTATTCAGCAGCAATTCACCGCTGATGGCTGCGGCAGGCATCGCAACTTTCACTTCCGTAGCACTCTTCGCTTCAGGCTTCACTGCATCGGCAACGCCCGGGAATGTAATGGTAGTCACCAGTTCCATATTGAGGCCGGTCAATGTAATCACGTCACCACCGCGCAGCCCGTCGGCCGGAGTTGCCACTACCTTTTCGGGCAGTGCCATGCCGATGTTGGCAATAGCCACTTCCACACCCGAAGCGGAACCATCACTACAGCGCCATCGGTCATATTCTCCGGAAGCGTAAATATCAGTTTACCCTCTTCTGCGGCAAATTCCACTTCATCACCGTTCGGCATACGTACCTTTTTCACTAAATCGATATCTTTCACGGCGATAGTGATAATATCACCGGGCTTCTTACCGGTCAAATCGGCAGTTTCCTCCACCGATGGCAAAATGATGTTCAATACATCTGAATATATCCAGTTGGGGATAGCTTCTTTATCTTCAGAGGAAGTATCAGAAATAATGAGTTTACCGGTCTGGGCTTCTTCAGGAACCACCACTTGAATCTCTTTGCGGTTCTGAAACTTGAAGTTAGCTTTCGGCACGATTACCTCATTCGGGAAGATAACCTCCAGAATCAAGTTGAGGTATTCACCTTTGATGGTCAGCACACTGCCCGGCTTCACTGGAGTGGGAGAAAGGCTCTCTAGGTCAATGGGTTCAGTAAAGGTGATGGGAGTCTTCGTGGTAATCTCCCCCGTCGGAGTTTTCAGCGACAGCTTGCCCGGTTCGGCCGTTTGCGGAACCATGATGCGGATTTCTCCGGAATTAATTATCTGGATATCTGTAATTTCACCGCATCCCGGAATGGTAATAGACTGAATTTTGTCCATCCCGCTACCCAGGAAACGCAGTTCTCCGCCACGAGCCACCGGACAAGGACCAAATACGTTCAGGCTGGTACCGCCCACATATTGGTTGGTATCTACATCCTCTCCATTATCGCAGGCCGTGAAGGACACGGAAACGGTGAGAAGCATCAGGCATATCATCCATAATGCCTTGAAATTATATGTCTTCATGTTACTTACAATTTTTGAGTTAACAAAATGATTATTCAATAGGAACCACGCGGATGTTATCTATCATGATAACCGGATTACAAGTTGTTCCATTCACGCCGCCAGCCCATACAAAGAAGGTAAGACCTGTCAGTCCGTCCTTGTCCAAAGCCTTGTCGCAAGCAGTGCCTTCGTGCGTCTTATTAAAATCGCTGAGATTGAAAGCTACCGTTTGCCATTTGCCGGCAGTGTCATAAGAGCCTGTGTTCTTCCAGGGAATCCAAAGACCGCGCGGAACGCTTGTATTGCTAAAGTATGCATTCGTTCCCGTGGCGAAAGTCACCACGTCATTTCCGGTAAAGACAAGCTGCATGGCACATGACTGCCAAGGGTTTCCCGCAGGAATATTCACCTCAAACTTCAGCTGCAACCCGCTTACGCCGTACTGCTTTATCATCTCTGCAAATGCCGGGAGAGAAGAGAGTTCCGGATACTCCTCATTGCCCTGTTCGGGCCAATAATTGAAAGAGAATGGATCTTCCGCCCAAGTAGCTCCCGATTCACCATCCAGTTCTTGTCCCTGGAAACTGATATAAGCGCCATCGATGCTGTTTTCATCTTCCGCCTTCCATACTTTACTGCCATCGCGCCAGCCGTGGGCCAGAGCCAATCCGCCATGCGAGCCATCCCAGTCGAACAGGATGTTGCGCGTATCGTAATATTGGAACTTGGAACGTCCCGTACCATAAATGGACTTCACCGTGAGATAACCCTGAGCCGCATTGGCCGGTAAGATGAAGCTGACTGCCGTCTTGGAAATCTTAGTGATGTTGGTCACAGGCACATTGCCTGCCATCGTAATTGTAAGGGGCACATTGGGGTCATCAATGAAGTAGTCGCCATAAAGTGTCACTTCACTGCCCGGTTTTGAGAACTCACAAGACATGCTGTTCACCTCAGGACTCGGCACCAGCACCTTGAAGTCGTAAGTCACCGTGTCTTTGGCCTGTGTAACCATATAGATTTTATCTGTCACTACAGCCGGTATGTTCTTGGGCACATCCACTATCAACGTATGGTCCGTGATGTAACTACTATTTAAGATAGCTTTCTGGTCATTGAAATAGAGTTCGTAAATGCTGCGCAGGTTGTCACCCACCAAGCAAACCGTATTGCTCATGTATTGCCCTACCAATAAGGAGTCGGCAGCAGCAGGATCAGTAAGACGAACATATTTCACGGTAGGCACCCCACCCGAAACTTCATACTTATCCGGTTCATCTTCGCAGGCCACCATGGAGAAGCCTGCCACGGTCATTGCAGCCGCAAAGAACCAATTCATATATTTATTGCTTTTCATCTTCAATTCATTCATTTAAGTTAATAACTATACTCGCTGCGTACATCCACTGAAACGGGATCTTTCAGCAGATTCGGATTGAACACCACGTCTTCTGACGGGAACGGCAGTGTAAAGCTGCTTTCCGTAACATTAGGAACAGGCGTGGCGGCATCATATTCGGCTGCGGACGCGTTCCATTTCCCTGTCTCATAATACGTCTTGTAAATGCCATCCAGGTTCCACATCGAGTTGCGCTTCTGGCTCTTCAGTTCAGCGATTGCGCCACTCATGTCATAATAGGAACGGCGCACATAGTCATACCAGCGATCGCCTTCGCCCGCCAATTCCAAACGGCGTTCTTTCCAGATGTCTTCCCATGTAATGGAAGTTTTAGGGGTAGCGCCCGGAATGGCACGGCTGTGCACAGCGTTGAATGCTTCCAAGGCACCGGCATCACTGGTAGAAGTAGCTGTTCCCATTTTTGCTTCGGCATAAATCAGATAAACGTCCGAAAGGCGGAGGATATGCGTAGCCAGTTTGTTGTACATGTTACCGGCGGAAACTCCGGTCGCCTTCTCGTGGTCGTATCCATTGCCATAAAGATGCTTCACGTTATTAGCTCCTGTGGGTGACTGAAGTGTTCCTCCGGGACCTCCCTTACCATAATCATCCGAGTCATAAATGAATCTCAGGAAATCAAACCCGCCTTTGTCTTGCCAGAAATATTCGTAAACATCACCGGCCATCATCATCGTGGCTTTACGGCGGGTGTCACTATCACTGCGATTTCCCGGATCTTCGGAAGCCAATGTGCCGAATGCCTGCTGCAGGTCTATGGACGGACCACCGTATCCTCCCCAGCAATCGCCGAATTCATCAAAACCTACCATGGCCAAGTCTGATTGCAATGTATTCTGCTGCGTCCATGGGTCACGGCCCGAACTCCAGCGCCAGGCAATCAGGCTTTCCTGGTTTTCATTGTTCTCCAGACGGAAGACATCCGAATATTTTTCCAATAGCTTACGACCGGAATTGTCTATCACGTCTTTGGCATATTCGGCAGCTTTAGCCAGATCTTCCGCACTGCGTGCGCCGGAAAGGCCGCATCTGGTCAGATACACCTTAGCAAGCAGAGCCTTCGCGCAATAGCGGTCTATACGTCCCGGATCTTCCACTGAGGGCGACAACAGTTCGATGGCTTTCTCCAAAGTCATTATGATATACTCATACACGTCCGCACGCCGCACTTTCATCTTCTGGTTGTAAGTGCCATTGGCCAGTTCCTCTGCATTGCTATGAATGATGGGTACATCGCCAAAGGTACGAACCAGATAGAAGTATGCCATGGCTTTCCAAGTGAGGCATTCCCCATGCACTGACGCTTTGCGGTTTCCGAAGCTTTAGACTCGGCCAAATAGCCGTAGACTGTATTGGCATGACCGATGGCAGCCCATAAGGAATAGGACATGCTTACCAAGTCGGCATCCGTGCCATTGACGGTAAACTCCATATAGGGGGAACTGCCCCAATACATATTGCCGGACAGGACTTCGCCTACTTTGATAAAACCACGCTGAAAGTCGTACCAAGGTGAGTTATACAGATAGTTTACGCCTTGATAGCACTGCTCGTCATTCTGATAAAAGTTTCCCGCATTGTAATTGTCTTCCGCAGGGCGATCCAAAAACTCTTCGCAAGAGGTCGTCCCCAAGGCCAGCATCGAAGCGAACAGGAAGTATTTGATTCTATTTAATTTCATAATCTTCAGTATTAAAAATGAGTTAGAAGGTGATATTCATACCAAAGGAATAAACTGTCGGTGAAGGATAGCGTCCGTTATCCACGCCGTATGTATATCCCTGCGCATCAGCCGTACTGGCACCGATTTCCGGGTCGTATCCGTCGTATTTGGTAATAGTCAATAAGTTCTGGATATTTCCATAAAGGCGCAGATTCTCCAGTCCTAATTTCTTAATCCAAGCTTTCGGGAAAGTATATCCCAAGGAAATGTTCTTCAAACGAATATATGAGCCATCTTCCACGTAGCGATCGCTGACGCGGTCGTTATCATTCGGATCGTTGATGGAAGCGCGTGGAATGTAAGTATCCGAATTAGCCACTTTCACGTTTGTCACGTCATAGTACCATTGGCTGCCATCGGCATATACCTTGTCCGGGTCTATCGGGACCAGGTTGGCACGTCCGTTCACTGCATCCAACTGATTGCTCCATGCAGTGTTCATGTGCGTCAGCTTCATGCTGATGTAATTCATCACCTTGTTGCCATACGAGCCATTGATGAAAACAGAAAGGTCGAAGTTCTTGTAGCGGAAGCTGTTGGTCCAGCCAAAAGTGAACTTAGGCATCGGCGATCCGATGTCGGTTTTGTCATAGTCGTCAATCTTGCCGTCGGGCACTCCGTCCGGTCCGCTGAGATCCTTATACTTGATATCGCCCACCCACACGGTACTATTCTTGTTGAATACTCCATCTGCCGGATATTTGGTCGGCTTAGGGGAGGTCTGCAAATCCTGCAAGTCCTTATAAACTCCGTCGCAAACATAGCCATAGAAGTTGTAGAGTGATTTGCCTACACTGGACACGGCTACCACGTCACTCCACTGTCCGTAACCTAATATCTGCGCATTGGCAGTTCCAGACAAAGACTTCAGCTTGTTCTTATTGAAAGAAATCTGGTATTCAGAGTCCCACTGGAATTTGCCTACCAGCGGATGAGTGTTCAGGGTAATCTCAAGGCCCTTGTTCTCAATAGAACCATAGTTGCCTTTCGGTGCGGCCAAGGCGGAAGAGCCGTTACCTTGCGTGCCCATATAAGAAGGCAATTGCAAAGACATCAACATATTATTAGAGGTCTTCTGGTACAAATCAACAATCAGATTGATGCGATCATTGAGGAAGCTCAAGTCCAAACCGATGTTATATTGTTCCTGTGACTCCCACTGAACCGACAAGTTCGGGATGTTGGCGGGACGATAGCCCATTCCTAATGCGGACGGCATACGGCTCATGGATGTACCCCATGCATAGCCTCCAATGCCGGAGTTACCTGTTTGCCCCCAGACGGAGTTTACCATTGCTGATCACCGTTTTCAACGGTTCAAAGAATTTCTCGTTAGAGAAACGCCACGAAGCAGCCAGCGAATGGAAGCCTGCCCAGCGGTTGTTGGGTCCGAAGTTGGAAGAGCCATCATAGCGGTAGGTGTAGGTACCTAAGTAGCGGTCGTCATAATTGTACGTCAGTCGGCTGAAGAAAGAGGCCATGGCCCCACTGCCGAAACCTGAGCTGATGGCCGGAGTCTTGGTTCCCAATGCGGGATTGTGCACCGCGTCGGATGGCAAGCCCTCATTGTGTATGCTGATATTGTCCCATTTGGATTCCTGGCATTCCTGACCTACCATCGCGGTATAACTGTGTTTGCCAATATTGCCTGAATAGGTCACATAATTCTTCAACTGCCAGAAAGTGGTATTATTCTTGCCAATCGTGCTTTCATTATTGCTTCTCACCCATCCTCCCAAGTCTACCATCGGCTTGTAGCGGTCACTCTTGGCGTAGCTGATGTCATAGCCTAACTCGGCATGCCATGCCAGGCCTTTAACGGGCGTTACGTCGAAGAAGATATTTCCGGTCAGCTTCTGGCGGTTCAGCTTGATTTGGTCCATCATGGCCAGTGCTATCGGGTTCGGGTTGGTCCAACCTTCGCGTACCACAGTGGCATAGCTGCCGTCTATATTATAGATAGGTATATCGGGAAGCGACTGCAAGGAATAGTTGATGATACCCTGGTCGCTGTCAGCTAACTTCAGGTCATCTCCCGTTGCCGCATACGTGGCACTCAGGCCTATCTTCAGCCACTTCTTCAACTGTGCATCCAGGTTAGCACGGAAAGAATAGCGGTTGAAGTTGCTGCCGATGATAGTACCATCCTGATCCATGTAGGAACCCGATATGTAGTACTGAATCTTTTCCGTACCCCCTTGGGCGGATATCTGATGCTGGTGCTGCAAGGCTGTCTGGAAAATGGCATCTTGCCAGTTGGTGCCTACGCCCAACAGGGAAGGATCTGAATACAACTTACTGGGATTGGATATTTCGCCCTGTTCGACCAAGTCATTGTAAAATTCCGCATATTC
>VOFD01000167.1_pt1 | contig 58000 bp, 56 predicted proteins | sample 5384101 | NCBI WGS metagenome assembly VOFD01 (sample SAMN12384723, study PRJNA508395) | human gut metagenome | isolation source: healthy gut C | host: Homo sapiens
ACGGTAATGGCTTTTTCATACTGCTTGAAGTCGCTGGTTTCCGTGGCTGTACTATCATCGGTGGTGTCAGAAACTGTCAGTGTGTTGGTGATGTAGGCGCGTTCGCTATTGAGAACACCCAAATCAAACTCGTACATAGCCTGAATTGCATCTTCGCTCATTCCTGCTTCGCGGTACTGCACACGAAGATGCGCCCACTTTGCGTTCAGCTTGCGACGTTCATTGCCATTATTGAAACTCATGTGTAACCTCCAAATTTTCGATAAAACGTGAAAAGTCGAAAATTTGGAGACACTACGGATATTTCGCCGCTTGGGGCAGCCATGAAAAGAGGGCAAACATAAAACCTGCTCCTTTTCGGGAGAAGGCTTCCTGAAGCTATAAAAAATAGCCGGACAACAGCCGACTGAGGGATTCTCAAGCGAAAATCACTAGATCAAGCTTGCCTGGCTATTTGGTGCTACGTTTCATACATCACCCGGAGGTGACGGCCCGTTGCTCGGTGCGAACAGTCCATATTCAGGGTGCGATGCACCCGATTTTTTTAGAGGGTCACTTCTTTCTTCGGAATGATAAATCAATGCGGAGGAGTGTATTGCAGCGGTGACATTTCAGATGAATCGTGCCGCTGCATCCATCTATCTTTTGATAAAGCTTCATGCCGCATTTTTTCGCAGAAACGCCAGCCTTCCATATGTTCTTTAAGTCTGTCTTTCATTATCACCCTGCCTCCATCAACGAAAGTGTGTGGCGATACGGAACATCGCTGGTCAGGATATGCAAATACTTCATACGATTTGCAAGAAGCTGACGTTGCACACCTAGTTGCCTCGCCATCTTCTTAAAACTAGGGTAGTTCATATCTAACTGCGATCTGGATATATGAGATAACGTGTCAGGGAACTGGAAGAATGCCATGGAGGCCCTCACAAGGCACTCTGGCAGCAAAAGACCTTCTGCAATAATGTCCGCACAGTCTTCTTCCAACTGGTCTGAAAGAGCCAGAAGTGGATAATAAATGTGCAAAAGCTGATGCCCGATTTCGTGTGCCAAAGTAAAGTTCCGCACTCCGGTGTTGTGGAAACCTGCCAGCGAGGAATCTATCACAATGTCTTTGGGGCGCAACGTGTCACGAATGATTGTGCCATCTTTTAGTTCCATTCGGATTATAAGGCGCTCATGTGCAGTCATGCCTAACATAGAGCCATCTTTAGATAGTGGGAACATCTTGATGCTACCGCCCATCAGTTCCATCACAAGCATATCCAAGTCTATCGCCTGCGGATGATTCCGTACAAACGGAACACGCTGATAATAATGAGCGATTACATGGTCTGCAACTTGCAGTAACTCACGCTTTGAACCCAAACAACTCATGTGTACGCCTCCCATTCTTTTTTATTATCCTACTCGATCTGTGTAGATTGCGCCGATTATACCGCATTTTTTCATGCTGCAATATACTCAATGGTTTTTTGTATAAATATCAAATAAATTCAAATAACAACTGTAGAATGTCACAAAATAAACGAAAGTTCGATGTTTATATCGCTCGAAAAAAGGCTATTTATATGTAGCAATCCGTTGCTTACTATTGTACGGTGTCACTTTTTTGCAACAAGAAAACGCCCTCGATAAGAGAGCGTTTTCTTATAAATATTCGTTTTTGATTGCCATGACACTATCAACAATCTGCAGAAGCTGTTGCGTTTGCTCAGGGGACAACTCGCTTATGACCTGAGATAGATGTCGTATTGCAGCGTTCTCCACATTGATCGGTGTATCTATGTCCTTGAAAAGGTCCTCCATGCTGATTCCCAAACCCTGGCTGATGCGCTCCAAGGTGGAAAGCGTCGGATTCTGCATTCCTCGCTCTATATGACCAACATAGGACGGGTGAATGTCGCAACGAAGTGCAAAGTTTTCGATACTAAGTCCTTCTTGTTTACGAGTTTTACGGATTCGTTCACCAACTTGTATCGCAAGCTTTGAACGCACCTGTGTAGAACGACTTTTCCCTTTTGATTTTGCCACAGCATACCTCTCATCTTCAAAACAACAAGTGCTTTCCCTAAAAAAAAGAGTACACGTTGCGGCAAAAACCTTCAATAGAATATAAATACTGAAATTTTACTACATATATTGCTTGTTTCAAAACCGGTATTGATAAATCATTGGATTTCTCAAGATCAAACTTGCACAACATCAAAAAGCGGAGCCCTGAAAAACAGGACTCCGCTCGGATGGACGGGCTATCAATAATTTATAGCAGCAATTCTACAGAACAGTTTTGACAAATCATCCTCTTTCAGAGAAAGTCTCTTAACGACGTACAACTATCTGTTCAACAATTCCCCAAAACTGTATGTGGCATTGAGGGATTTGTATCAATTATCGTTTTATTTTAAGAATTGCACCTGTAAGGGTATTGTACTCGATGGTTTCGAATAGCTACCGTGGAAGTTGAGATTTCCAGTACTGTTCCATGTGACATTGAAAATTCCTTGATCCGTATCATTTTCCGTTCGGATTGTGCCAATGAGTGTATCATCCTTATAGATGGTCACACCAACATCTGGAGTATAGGCACTCATCGTATAAATGGAGGACATCGGTTTGGTTATAGACATTCCTCCATCCGCATTTATCCGGATAGCACATACATCATGTCCATAAGGGTCAACAAAGGGACACCATTCACCTGCGGAATAGTCACGGTGCGTGCCATGAGCACAGTCTACATAGCACGCATTTTCTGTCATCTTGCCATCGGGGGCAAGGTAAATGTGAGGTGCAGGAGAACCAGCATGATTGGGCCAGCGATAAATGAGATGCCAGTGTGGAGGGTAATCTGTATGAATCTCATTGTTTGTTTCAAAGCCCAAAATCAGGAGATAACCCAGACGATTCCGGTTCAAATACTGCGGGAGATCAAGTGCATACAACATCTCGCGCATGGCAAACATATAATGGTTTGCTGCTAAAATTTCGGTTGCCGGATAATCTCCTTCGCGGTATTTTCCTGCACGTCGTCCGATATGGTTCTGCTCGATTCGCAGGGTCAAACCGGGATCACGCAGAATAGAATGTACATATAGCGTTCGTGTTGGCCCGGTCAGACCGCTGATCTCAAAATTAAAGGTGATAATACCGTTTTTGTTCTCGAAGTAAAGAGTCTGCTTTTCACAGAGAATTGCAGTTACCTCATACTTGTTTTCGGTATCAAAGGAGCAGGTTGCAAGACAAGCATCTGCTAACTGTGTGTGTTCCACATAGACAACGAATTCATTATCCGTTTCATAGCAGAAATGTGGGTCGTTAACAGCTTCCAAGAAAAAGTCGGCATCAAAGTGAAATATTGGTAGACCGTAGTGCCCTGCCTTTGATTTGATGATTCGGATGGCAGTTCTCCGATGATGGTGCGGTTGGTAAAATTCAGGGATTTGATCCATACTAATACCTCCTCGAATACAGCTTTCATATGTCCATTATAGAACAAGCACTGGGATTCGTCAATAATTATTTTGACACGTTTCAAAAAAAGTGATAGAATAGCATCAGTATAAAGAAATTTACCATGGGAGGTGAAAAATGTATACAACAGGGCGCATATTTGCGATGCAGAAAGTAGCTGCTACAGTGGTCTCTCTGCATAGAAATTCGTAAAGAAGTACACACAAATAGAATACTAACTCATTCCGAACAAGTGTGTTAATCCGAAACGAAATAGAGGAGAATTGATATGAAAACACAACCTGTGACCTTCGCAGCAATGACAGATTTGCATCTGGACATTATGCACGATGGCATGATGCGAATAGATGCTTTTCTGGATGCTGCACAAAAGGCCGATGTCGATTTTATCATTCAGCTGGGTGATTTTTCTTATCCCAAGGACACTTCGACCTGTCTATGTGCACCGGAGAAAATGCCCATCAATCTCAAATATGCAATGGAATGTCCGACTGAAATACCAAAACTAGAGATTCTGAATAAATATAATTTGTTTTCCAAACCGAAGTATCATCTCCTCGGAAATCATGAGTGTGATTTTTGCTCCAAGGCAGATGCTCTGGAAATGTATGGGATGGAAAAGCCCTATTACTCGTTCCATCTCAAAGGCTGGCACTTCATCGTTCTGGACGGCAACTCTTATCGGGATGAACACGGCGACCTTGTGGATTACAATTTTGGAAAATATTTTGAAACCACAGACCTCCCGTATCTTGGAGAACAGCAGCTTGTGTGGCTTCGGGAAGAAGTTCTTTCTGCGACAGAACCCATCGTGATTTTTTTTCGCATCAGCCGCTCTATGCCTGCCCTCGCGGACTCAGAAATGTTGACGACCTGCAGAAGATTATTCGGGAAGGCAGAGCAGCAGGAAAGCGGATTCAGTTCTGCATGAACGGTCATGTTCATCGGGATATCAGGCATTTTGAAATGGAATTTTGTATTATACCCTTAACAGTATCTCCAACTACTGGGCGGGAACTGCGTACGCAACGCACCGTTACAGCTCTGAGATTGAAGCGAAGTTCCCAAATTTGCAATTTGTTGTTCCCTATGCAGATCCAATCTATGCAATCGTCACGTTGGATGAAAACGGTGTTTCGGTAAAAGGAGTAGAAGGTCATTTTGTTCCACCCTCTCCCGAAAAAACTGGAATCACTGTGCCGTTGACTCCTTCTGTTGCATCATGGTCTTTTGCATGGGACGAATTTGAGACACTTCAAGGTGATGTTTAATCACAAAAATACAGCCTCCGAGATATCGGCACTATGCCTAAACTCGGAGGCTGTATTTTATTTCATAGTGCGATTGTAGCTTTGAATGGCATAGGTTAAGGCATCTTGTGGAGTTGCTGTGTCATTGTATACCGTATTGACTGCCATGCCTAAGATGCTTAGAAATCTGCGCTCATCAAAGCAGGTTGCTTTCTGCGGGGGAATACGATTGATCTTTGACTGTGCAATACACTTGTGAGAGAGTCCAAGCCAAGGATAGGTATCAAGGACCTCATAGTTGCTGTACGTTTTTTTTTCGCAAGGAGAAACACTGCCTAGAAGGGTCATGGCAGTCGTAATCTCCTCGCTGCAAATCCATTTTATAAAATCAAATGCTTCCGTTTTGTTTTGGCTGTTTTTGGATACTCCAATACAGCCGCCACCCAGCAAAGAATTCTGCCCCGGAAGATATGTGTAACCGATTTTATTGATAATAACTGAATCACTGTCCATCATCTCTGAGGCATAATTGCTGAAAACGATAGACATTGCTGTATCGCCAGCGGCAAACTCACGTGCCGATTCTCGCCACCAACTATTATATCGTTTGGGAGAATAATTCTTGGCTTCGATAAGTTCCTTCATGGATTGAATAGCGATGTCTGTGTTGAGGAGCAGATTTCCATTTGCATCGAACAAATCGTGCGAGTGACTGAAATACCGTGTTAGATATTCGGTTGCAGCAACGCCACTGTTTCCAAGTGTCAATGTTGTGCCATAGGTTGTGGGGGAATGTCCATTGAAACGTCTAGTGAAGAACCTTGCGATACGGTTAAAGTGCTCGAAATCTTGCGGCGGCGCAAGCTCTTCCTTATACTGTTCCTTATAAAGACGCTGCAGGACGGTGTTCTCAAACAAATCTTTACGGTAGAACAGTAACTGTGCGCTCGGTGTTTCAGGAAAGGCATAGGCAACGCCATTCACACTTGTATATTGTGGAACAAGGCCGGGGATAAAAGGCTCGAACAACTGCTCGGCGCTGGAAGATGTTAACTCACTCAAGGGTGCAAAAATATGTTCACCAAACCATGAAAGCCATGTGTGATCCAGACGGATGACATCATAGGCATCTGTGTTTCAAGATCGCTCAGAATCTCGTGAATTCCATCATAAGAACAGATGGCGACTTTGATTTCGATTCCTGTTGCATCCGTATAAATACGCGCCATGTTCTCCATAATTCGAGCTGTCGGGCTGTCCAGTGTCAGGATCGTCAGCCGTTTGCAAGTCGAACCCGGAATTTTAGATAACCAATTCCGCATCCCATCGTTATGCAAAATCATTGGTTGAGTTTCGAATCGTTTGTTTTCTTTCCGCTTAATAAGCTGCTCTGCAGCACAGCGTCCCATCAGACGGTAGTTCAACTCATATTTTTTACATCCAACCGATGGAATTGTAAAAAGCGGCGAAATGGTATAAATTGGCGAATGAAGATGGGGATAGAATGTCTTACTGACATTACTGAAATTTTCTGCCAGGTGATAATTAGTCAGAACCACAGCATCAACTGATTCAAGATCGTTCAAAACCTGCAAAAAATGGGTATAACAATGCAGCGAATCGGTTTGGACATGGTGCAGAACGCAGTCTTTGGCTTTTAATGCAGCCGAAAAAGCCATGTAAAATTCATTCTGGCTGGAATAATCCAAAGTCTCAGTGATGAGAAGGATGCGACTGCACTTTTTAGATGTTAGCTTTTCTGCTAATTCTAAACCGGCTTTGGTGTAATCGAATCCAATATAGAAAGGGGAATCAAAGGGATTTCGCTCCACAAAGACAACATCCTGCTTTGGAATCCCGATTTCGTCATAAATGTTCCGGCCATCTTTTGTACAAGACGAAAACGTAGCAATTCCCGCCGTCATTTCGGAACGGATAGTTTGGAGTTGAAGTTCCTCCTCTGCAAGCAAATCGTTTGAAAAATAGAGTCGAACGGAATAGCCACTAGATTCCGCATAGTTCTTAAAGCTTAAAAAAAAGAAGTCGGTATATCGTCTGTCGTGCACATTGGGTATGATTGCTGCCAGCAGCTTCGATGAGCCCTGTCGGAGTGTTTTGGCTCGTTGATTCATGGTATAGCCCAGTTTTGCACATGCTTGTTCAACCAGAATTATTTTATCGCTGCTGACATTGCCACGTCCGTTCAGCACATTTGAAACGGTGCCTTGTGCAACGCCCGCTTCTTTAGCGATATCTTTAATAGTAGGCATAGTATGATTTTCCTCCTAATTGGACACCTTCTCTATATTTACAGTATAATGGAGCATTTCGAAAAAAACTATTGAACTTTTTCACAATATTCAAGAAAGAACTTCTATGTTTTGCTGTATTGACACGTTTCAAAATATGTGCCATACTAAAAATAAGGAGGCTATCGCCATGAATAATACGTTACATCTTTATAATCGTGACCGCGTTCAGGTAGCAGCACATCGGGGTGTTGCTGGCGTGAACATCCCTTGCAACACGATCCCGGCCTTTGATATCGCACTGCACGGCGGTGCAGCCATTCTGGAGATGGACTTATTCAAAAGTCTTGACGGCGAAATCTTCATCTTCCACACCGGAAAGGAACCGTTTCAACTTGACCGTCACATTGATCTGACCCGGATGACCGCAGAGGAAATCCGCAAGCTGCGACTCATCAATGTGGATTTCAACGAGACGGAACACGGGTTGAACACATTCGATGAAGTGTTGGAACACATGAAAAATCGCTGCATCCTAAATCTGGATCGTTGTGGTGCGTTCATCCCTGATGTTATCAAGCAGGTTGAGCGGCACGGCATGAAGGAGCAAATCTTGCTCAAAAATGCACCTACCAAAGAAGTTTTAAGGACCGTTGAAGAAGTTGCCCCGGATTATATGTTCATGCCTATCTACATGGAAAATGATACGGCCAGTGAGCTGATTGAGTCCATGAACATTAACTACATGGGTGCAGAGCTTGTGTTCTCGACCGAAAAAGCTCCGGTTATCCAGCCAGAGTACATCGAGGCAATGCATAAAAAAGGACGTACTTTGTGGGGAAATGCTGTCCTATACAATTACAAGGTTCCTCTTTCTGCCGGTCACACGGACGATGTTTCTATGATGAAAGACCCGGCTTTGGGATGGGGCTGGCTGGTCGAGCATGGCTTCGATATTATCCAGTCAGATTGGACTTATCAGTGCTGTAAATATCTGAAAGACAGTGGTGTGAATCGCTGAAACTTCTACTAAAAAACCAGAAGTCTGAGATTCCTTTCTTGCATCGTATGTTTTTGATTTCGATAGATGGTTGTAAAAACAAAAGGGAGATTTGATAATGAACAAACCGGTATTAGTGGTCATGGCTGCAGGTATGGGCAGCCGATATGGAGGAATGAAGCAGATTGACCCTGTTGGTCCGAATGGGGAAGTCATTATTGATTATTCGCTTTACGACGCATATCGCGCCGGATTTCGGACTGTCATTTTTGTCATCAAGCATGAAATCGAGGAAGCATTCCGTGCTGCAATTGGCGATCGCATTTCCAAAATCATGGAAGTAAAATATGCGTTTCAGCAATTGGACATCTTGCCTACAGGATTTGAAGTTCCTGAAAACCGCGAAAAACCGTGGGGAACCTGCCATGCAGTCCTTGCCGCAAAGAATCTGATTGATGGACCGTTTGCTGTCATCAATGCCGACGATTACTATGGGGTGGAGGCTTTTCAGGTAATGTATGACTATCTGTCCACCCATGCCGATGATGATTTCTACCGCTACTGCATGGTCAGCTATCTGCTGAAGAACACCCTGTCCGAGAACGGCAGCGTGGCACGCGGCGTGTGCATCAAGAACGAGGACGGCACCCTGCAAAGCGTGACCGAGCGCACCCGCATCGAGCCCTGCGACGGCGGCGCACATTACACCGAGGACGGCGGCGAGAGCTGGGTGGACCTGCCCGGCGACACCCCTGTGAGCATGAATCTGTGGGGCTTCACAAAGAGCTTCTTGCAGGAGGCAGAGAACCGCTTTGCAGATTGGCTGAACGAAAATCTTCCGAAAAATCCGCTGAAGTGCGAATATTTTCTGCCCCTTGTTGTCAGTGAGCTGATTGACGAAAAGAAGGCGACTGTCACCGTTCTTCACAGTGCGGACAAGTGGTATGGCGTGACCTATCGCGAGGATAAGCCTGCGGTCGTCAATGCCATCAAGAATAAAATCGAAGCTGGAATCTATCCGATGGACTTATGGGAGGAAATAAAGTGAACGCTATCACAGAAAATATCCTGCGAGAAGCAGCTGATGCATTTGCCTTCGACCGTACAACGGGTGAAATTTCTCGCTATGGCGAAGGACATATCAATGATACATTTGTCGTTTGGGCAAGCGACAAATGCAAGCGCTACATTATGCAGCGCATCAATACTGACACATTTAAGAACCCGAAAGAATTGATGGAAAACGTCTGCCATGTTACCGGTTTCCTGCGCAAGGTGATTCTGGAAAAGGGCGGTGACCCGGAGCGTGAGACGCTGAACGTTATTCCGACCAAAGAGGGGAAACCTTTCTATACTGATAGCGACGGCGGCACATGGCGAGCTTATATCTTCGTCGAGGATACTGTCTGTCTGCAAAAAGTCGAAAACGAAAATGATTTTTACACTGTAGCGGAAACTTTCGGCACGTTCCAGAATCAGCTGGCCGCATTTCCAGCTGCTACGCTGCATGAAACCATTGTCAAATTCCACGATACTCCTACGCGCTACCAGAATTTTGAGAAAGCTGTCGCAGAGGATGCAATGGGACGTGCGAAAGATGTTGCAGATGAAATCGCATTTGTTCGCTCTCGTGAGGCTGACTGCCATGTTCTGGTCGATATGCTGAGCAAAAATGAGATTCCGCTTCGCGTTACTCACAATGATACCAAGCTCAACAATGTCCTCATCGACAAAACGAGTAAAAAGGGTGTTTGCGTTATTGATCTGGACACCGTAATGCCCGGTTTGGCTGCATATGACTTTGGCGACTCCATCCGTTTTGGCGCAAACGACTGCGCCGAGGATGAACCCGATCAGAACAAGGTCCACTTTGACCTGCACTTGTTTGAGGTGTTTGCAAAAGGCTTCCTCTCGACCGCTGGAGCAACTATGTCCGAGCAGGAAAAGAGCAGTCTGGTCTGGGGCGCAAAGCTGATGACGCTGGAATGTGGAATGCGATTCCTTACCGATTATCTTGAGGGAGACCACTATTTCCGTATTAGTCGCCCTGCACAGAACCTTGATCGAGCACGCACGCAGTTCACCCTTGTTAAAGGGATGGAGGCTGCTTTCGCTGATATGATGCGTATTATTCAGAAATATTGATGCTATTCTCCTTCGGAAATCACAGCTCGAAATAATGCATAAGGCCGGGATCGCTAGTTCGATCCCGGCCTTATGCTATCTTAAAGGAGAAATGTGTGAAAAGCTTACTGTAAACACAGAAAAAGATGATTCCGGCGAAAATGATTAAAAGGATAAGAGAAAGCTGATTCTGCGTAATCATTATAGGAGGTGCCTCCTTGCACGTATAAAAGAGAAAGATGAATAAAGTTTGAACAAGAATACACTATAATTTGAAACGTGTCAATATAGGATATGTAAAATCCAAGTAGAATCACTGAAATTTGTTACTATGCACAAGTATTTTACATATATTTTGCTGAAATGACAATTGACACGTTTCAAGTTTTTGTGTAAACTACAGTTACAGTGAAATGCAGTGGGGACGCTGCACAAAGTATTTTTGCCAGAGATAATTAGAAGGAGAGTTTATCATGAATAAGATTTCTCGTCGTAATTTCCTCAAGGTTGCCGGAGCAGGTGCTGCCGCAATGGGTCTGGCCGCATGTGGTGGCAGCAGTTCTTCCTCTTCGAGTGTAGCTGCATCTTCCACTGCTGCAAATGCGGCAGGTGATACGCTGTCCGGTACGATTGAGTACTGGTCTAGCTGGAGTGAGACGGAGAATCAGGCATTGGTTCTGAAGCAGGCAGCTGACGCTTTCACTCAGCTGCATCCGAACGTGAAAATCAATTTTACCTTCAACGGCCGTGATAACCGCAACCTCGTCGTTTCCGCAATTGAAGCAGGCACCCAGATCGATCTGATGGATGCAAACATTGACAATGTTCAGAAGCTGTGGAGCGAGAACATTAAAGACCTCTCTTCTTACATTGATAAGACCTACGACACCACCAACGGCAAGGCATACAAAGATGTCGTCATTCCCAGCATGATCTCTCTGGCTGGTTCCCTGTTCGATGGTAAGACCATGTGCATTCCTTACATTCCGCAGGCATTCATGATCTTCTGCAACAAGGGTCTGCTGGAAGAGTGCGGTGTTACCGAGTATCCTCAGACTTGGGAAGAGCTGATGGATGCTTGCGAGAAGGTCAAGGCTGCTGGGCATATTCCTGTAACGACTGACTCGAACTACTGCACCAGCTGGGTTGGCTATTATATGTCTCGCCGTCTCGGTAACGATCGCGTGATGGAACTGGCAAAGGATAGCAGTCAGTGGGCAAGTGAGCAGGGTATCAAGGACACCGCCGAGGCAATCGCTAACATGGCAGCAAAGGGCTACTTTGATCCCAACATTGAGTCAAACGTCTATCCCGCAGCACAGCAGGATATGGTTATCAGCGAGAACGTTGCAATGTACATCAACGGCACTTGGCTGCCGAACGAAGTTGCTGAAACTACTCCCGATGACTTCAAGTGGGGCGCATTTGCTTTCCCGGAAGTTCCTAACGGTGTCGAAGGCACGGAGGGTGGTTGCTACTCCACCTATGCAATCGCAGTCAATAAGGATTGCGATGATGCTGCAACACAGGCAGCAGTCGAATTCATCGTTTATCTGACGACCAGCGAGTGGGATCAGGAGTTTACCAATCAGGCAAACGCCATCCCTATGAACGTTGATCATGTCTGGCCCGAAAACCTGGCCGATGCTCAGGTCGTCCTGAACAGCTACACCTCCCGTTATCCTTCTCAGACTGCTATCATCACCAACAGCGACAGCAAGCAGATCATTGCAGATGCCTGCCTGAAGCTGATGGGCGGCTCGATCTCCGCAGACGAGTTCATCAAGATGGCAAGCGCATTCTAAATCAATTGTTTTTACAAAAGGGTAGGAGGTTTACGGCTTTCCTACCCTTTTGCATAATGAAGGGAAAATAACGATGAAACAAACAAAAGCATCTATCTTGTATTTTATGGGACCAGCCATGCTGCTGTTCTGCTTGATTTTTATTTATCCTGTCTCCCGAACCGCTATTATGAGCTTTTTCAGCGTGAAGAGCGTTACAAGCGCTGTTTCAACATGGTCTTGGGCAGGACTGGACAATTACATTAAGCTGTTCCATACGCCGCTGTTCATCACATCGGTCATAAATATCGGTAAGATCTGGCTGTACTGCGGTATTGCTTGCCTTGGGCTTGCAATCGCTCTGGCAATCATCCTGACAAGTGGTCTTCGCGGTCAGAAGTTTTTCCGTGCTATTATCTATATGCCCAACGTTATTGCAGCAGTCGCCGTTGGTTATATGTGGTTGCTGTATGTTTACAATGCAAAATTCGGCCTGTTCCACTCCTTTTTCACTGCCCTTGGCTGGAAGTCCATGGCGAACTTCCAGTGGCTTGGTACAGACCACATGTTCCTCTCAATGTGCATCGCTTATGTATTCAGCAATGTGGGCTACTTCATGCTGATGTACATTGCAGCTATTGAAAAAATCTCTCCCGATTACTATGAAGCCGCCACTATTGAGGGTGCAAATATTTTTGACAAATTCTTCCACATCACCCTCCCGCTGATTAAGGGCGTTCTTGGCACTTCTCTGGTGCTGTGGACTACCAAAACGATGGGCTTCTTCGCTTTGGCACAGGTTTTCGGCGGTGTAAGCACCTATACTCCGATGATGTATACCTACCAAACCCTGTTCGGCAGTGAGATTAGTGCAGACAGCATGAACACGGGTGTTGCAGCAGCAGCAGCCTGCATTATGACCATTGTTGTCGTCGCAGTTTCTACGATTTCTCGTAAGAGTATCAAAGACGATGGCTACGAACTGTAAGGAGGAAAACAGACAATGGCAAAAGCAAAAAAAGAAAAAATGGAAGCGAATCCTTTTAAGTTGAAGAAAGAACTTCCGCATCTTCCGGGCTATATCATCGTCATTTTGTGGACGGCCTTTATCTTCTGCATGATTGGCTGGATTATCCTTGCATCTCTGTCTACTACAAAGGAAATCTTCACGGGTAGCCTGCTTGCGAGCGGACTGCATTTTGAAAACTACACTAAGGCACTTTTTACGAATAAAGCGGCTTTGAACCTGCTGAACTCTGTCATTTACACTGTTCCGTCGTGTATTTTGATCATTGTGGTTTGTGCACCGGCTGCATACTGCATGTCTCGTTTTAAGTTCCGTGGTGCTGGTTTGATTCAGGCTCTTATCATCATCGGTCTGGCAATCCCTAATATTATGATCGTCATGCCGCTGTTTTCTGTCGTCAGTGCGCTGAATCTGTCTGGCACTCACTTTACTCTGATATTTCTGTACACGGCGTGCTCTGTTCCATATACGACTTTCTTCCTGCTGACCTTCTTCAAGGGAATCAGCACCTCGTTCGAGGAAGCTGCCGCTATCGACGGCTGCGGCCCGATCCAGTGCTTCTGGAAAATTATGTTCCCTTTGGCGCAGCCTGCTATTGTTACCGTGTCTATCTTTAACTTTATCGGTAAGTGGAACGAATACTTCATGGCTTTGATTTTCGCAAATAAATCCAATCTGCGCCCCATCGGTGTCGGCCTGTATCAGACCGTTACTTCCATGATGAACTCCGGTGACTGGGCTGGAATGTTTGCGTCTGTTGTCATCGTCTTTGTCCCGACGGTCGTTATCTACGCGTTCCTGTCGGACAAGATTATTTCTGGCGTCACCGCTGGCGGCAACAAAGGCTAATTATTTCGAGGAGAGGAGATTCCAAACCAATGGAACTTCATTTTACTGGCACTGGCGCTGCATATTATCCTCGGTTGGGCAGTAATGCGGCATTCTTTGTGAAAAACAATCATCTCTTTATGATTGACTGCGGCGAAAGCACATTTCGGAAAATGGAGGCGCGTGATGAGATTCGGACTTGTGACAAGATCACAGTTTTCATCACCCATCTGCACGCAGATCACATTGGTAGCCTTGGCTCATTTGCCTCCTACTGTTTGTCCGTTCTCCAAAAACGCATCACAGTCATCGCACAGGATGATACCGTAGTTGAAATCTTGAAGCTCATGGGTGTTCCTGCTGATATGTACGATTTCACGACAGATTACACCCAAATTTTTGAGGATGGTCTGCATGTGGAGGCTGTTCCCGTCAAGCATGCTTCTGATATGAAGTGCTGCGGTCTTCTGATTTGCGATGAAGAAGAAACTACCTACTTCAGCGCAGATGCATCGGAACTTCCGAATAACATCCTTCAGGAGTTTAAGCAGGGGAAGATTCAGACAATTTATCACGACTGTACCTTCCTGACAAAGGAAAGTCCTTCGCATTGCTCGCTGAAACGACTGTGTGAGTACTTCCTCCCTGAAATGAGAAGCCGTGTATACTGTATGCACTTTGGCGGTGACTTTGAGAACCAAATCAAAGCTGGTTTCCAGACCGTTACAAGCGTCTAATACAGCAACGGATGTGTCCTGCCAATCATTTGTGCGGCAGGACGCATTTCTTTTACCCATAATGTAAAATTAGAGTAAGTTCTTAGCAAATATCTTGTAATAAAAGCTGACTTTGCTTTAGAAAGGAGAACTATAATACCATGGTTGCCCCGGTTTACGAAATGTTACATATCACATCGTCTGTGTCAATTATCGTTATATCTGTCGCACTCATGCTTATTTCTGGCTTTGCGATGACACGTATAACAAAAAAGCTGAAACTTCCGAATGTTACGGCTTATATTGTCGCAGGAATTCTGATTGGCCCATACTGCCTTAATTTGATTCCATCCAATGTTGTTGACGGGATGAGCTTTATTGCGGATATTGCACTAGCATTCATCGCTTTCAGCACCGGCGAGTTCTTCAAGTTCTCTACCCTGAAAAAAAAAAGCGGTCCCAGGGTTCTGATCATCACCGTCATGGAACTGCCTTGCTTCCATTCTGGTGTTCATCGTGGTCTACTTTATTCTGGGTCTGGAGCTGAACTTCTCCATCGTGCTGGCAGCACTGGCATCTGCTACGGCTCCTGCCTCCACCGTTATGACCATCCGGCAGACCCATGCCAAGGGCGACTTTGTAGAGACCCTGCTGCAGGTGGTGGCACTGGATGACGTGGTTGGTCTGCTGGCCTACAGCATTGCCATCTCGGTGGCACTGGCTTCCATGACCGGCACTTTTCAGGCCGGTCACATCGTTAAGCCCATCGTTCTGAACATCGCCGTGTTCCTGCTGGGCGGTCTGTTCGGCGTGTTCCTCAAGCTGTTGCTGCACAAGCGTTCCACCGATAACCGCCTGATCGTTTCTGTGGCACTGCTGTTTGCCTTCTGCGGCATCTGTGCCGTGTTTGATGTGTCCCCCTGCTGGGCTGTATGTCCATGAGTATGGTCTACATCAACCTGACGGACGACGAGCGGTTGTTCAAGCAGCTGAACTACTTTAATCCCCCCATCCTGCTGCTATTCTTTGTCCGCTCCGGTGTCAACTTCAACCTCAGCGCACTGGTGAACAGCTCTGAGAGCATCGGCTCGGTGTCCCTGCTGCACATCGGCGTGGTCTACTTCCTTGTTCGTATCATTGGCAAGTATGCAGGTGCTTTTATCGGCTGTGCCATTGCCGGTAAGGACAAGCTGGTCCGCAACTATCTGGGTCTTGCCCTGATCCCGCAGGCTGGTGTTGCCATCGGTCTGGCAGCAATGGGTGCCCGTACCCTCGGCGGTGAGACCGGCAACATTCTGGAGACCGTCATTCTGGCTTCCAGCGTTCTGTACGAGTTGATCGGCCCTGCCTGTGCAAAGCTGTCCCTTTACCTGTCCAAATCCTACTCCAATAAGCTGGAGGAGATCGTTGAGATCCCGGAGGAGGAAGGGGCAGAGCAGAAGACTGAGCTGGAGCTGCTGATCCAGCGCATCCAAGCCATTCAGGAAGAGCTGCCGAAGCACGACGATCCCTTCTATGAGGACGAGAGGGCATTCTCCGAAGCCGCTGAAGAACACTATGCCATGACAGGGATTCCCAATCCCAATCTGTACAGAAGAAAGAGGGGAGCATTTTGAAACAGTTATCCTTGTTTGCACTGGCTGATCCCATTGCAAAAATGCTGGGCAGCTGGTCGGTGGAGCTTACCACCTATTCCATCCTGCTCCGCCTTGTGACCGTCATCATCCTGACCTCCATCATCGGCTGCGAGCGTTCCAGCAAACGGCACTCCGCAGGTCTGCGCACCTTCGTTCTGGTGTCCTTCTCCTCCTGTGTGGCTATGATCCTGGACCTGTATCTGATGCAGGAATACCGCATCGGTTTCCCGTTTCTTTCCAGCGCCACCATCATCTCCGCAGCCATGCTTTCCGGCAACTCCATCGTGTTCAGCTCCCGAAGCCAGATCAAGGGTCTGACCACCTCCGCTGCTCTGTGGTTCTGCGGCTTCCTTGGCTTTGTCATCGGTGCCGGACAGTACACCCTGAGCATCATCGTGTATGTGCTGTTCCTGTGCATCCTCACATGGTTCCCGTCCATCGAGGTGTACCTGAACAACCGCTCCAATCATTTCGAGATCCATCTGGAGCTGAAGAACAGCAACTATCTGCGCGACTTCGTTACCGTCAGCCGTCAGCTGGGTCTGCGTATTGATGACATCGAGGCGAATCAGGCGTATGTGGGTTCCGGTCTGAGCGTGTACACCATCACCTTCACCATCTTCAGCGCAGAGCTGAAAAAGTACAAGACCCACCGGGAAATCATTCAGGCACTCAACTCGCTTGACTACATTTATCATATGGAAGAATTGCGTTGATACCAGAATGGACGATAAAACCATGATACTATCAGCGGAAACACGATTGAAGGATTTGAACGTCCCATTGTCGCAAATTCTTGTGACGAGCAGTTCATATCGGATACGGACATTGTTACAGAATAATGGAGGCAGTTTATGCAAACGACCATCAGCAATGAATTTCTGACCGTGACAATTGATACGCATGGTGCAGAGGTTGTCAGTGTAAAAAATAGCAAAGGTGAAGAGCTTATCTGGCAGGCTGACCCTGCTATTTGGGATCGTCATTCTCCAGTATTGTTTCCGTGGGCTGGACGACTTGCCAATGGTGAATTGATTCATAACGGGAAGCACTATAGCGGTGGACAGCATGGTTTTATTCGTGATCTGGAGCATATCTTAAAGCAAAATAACGGAATTTCTGCTCAACTGATGTTCCGAGCAGACGAAGAAACGAAAACTCTGCGATTTCCGTTTGATTTTGAATTCACAAGTGTTTTCACTCTTGACGGGCATACGCTCCACCATGAAGTCCATGTGAAAAACTGCGGCGACGAGAATATGCGGTGTGGAATTGGCTTTCATCCGGGATTTAATATTCCGTTTGATGAAAACCACGCAACTACGGATTATGAGATTCGGTTTGAGCAAGAGGAAAGCCCAATCATTCTGGATTGTCTTCCTCATGGTCTGCTCTCTGGAAAAAGTTTTTATCAATGGAAAAATACGCAGGCGATTCCACTGACGGATACGCTGTTTGATAATGATAGTTTCTGTCTCGCCGGACTCCGTTCCAAAACGATTGGAATATATGAAAAGAATTCTGAGCGAAAAATTATCTGCGATATTTCGGAATATCCGTATACGCTACTTTGGAGTGCACCTACGAAACCTATGCGATTTATCTGCATTGAGCCGTGGCAGAGTCTCCCGGCTGCAGAGACTGACACCTCCGAGTGGAATGAACATGCGGCAGCGGCTTGCATCGCTCCCAATGAAAGCTATTCTATAACATTACATACAACATTTGAAAGATAAATAGAAGGTCGTTGTATGAACTGTGAAATAAGGTGGCAGTCATAAACCAACTGATAAAACAGAAAGGGTATATTCGTGATAAAAAAAATATTGTTTTTGATATGGGAAATGTTCTGTTCGGTTTGACCCGGAACTGTTTATGGACGGCTATTCTCTCACCGGTGAGGACCGCAAGCTGATCCACAACGAGGTGTTCCGTTCGGTGGAATGGATCATGTTGGATCGGGGCGTGATCGACGAAGAAATCGCAGAGCAGCGTATTCTACCACTTTTACCGGAGCGTCTGCACGGTGCAGCCCGTGGGCTGATCGAAAAGTGGGACGACCCCATCGTGCCAGTGGAGGGAATGCTGGAGCTTTTGCAGGCACTGAAAGCAAAGGGCTACCGTCTCTACCTACTTTCCAACGCTGCCACCCGTCAGCCTATCTACTGGGCACGGGCAGAGGCCAGTAAGCTGATGGATGGTGTCCTGATCTCCGCAGAGGTCAAGCTGTTGAAGCCCGACCCGCAGATCTACCGCACCTTCCTACACAAGTTCGCCCTTCGCCCGGAGGAATGCGTTTTTATTGACGATACGCCCATCAATGTGGAGGGTGCACTCTACGAAAACATGGCAGGCATCGTGTTCAACATGGATGTTCCTGCCCTTGCCGAGAGCCTGCGCACTCTGGGCGTGGAATGGTAATATCCCATTTGGAGAAATGATTATGATGGTCTGGATTGGTTTGATACTTTTGATTTGTGCTGGATTCTCTGCTTATGCGGGGGCATCCCAGTTGGAACAGGCAAAACAACATGCGAAGTGTTCTTTGGCCGCTTTTACCAAGCGAAGAAATGGGGTAAGTTGTATTTGTCTGTCAATCCTGTTCGTGATCCTTGGGGTAGCTATCAACCTATGACGGTGCATTTCTCCCATCCCCATTTGCTTCTTCCAAAGCCTGTCTGATGGGATTGCTGCTGAACCCTCACAGCGATAGCCCATCGGTGGTTTTGAAAGATAAATATTCCTTCATTTTGTCACTGCATCACAGCAACAATAAGAGCGGAACCTTGCAAAAGGCTCCGCTCTTATTGTTTAAGAAAGTATTGCATTTCGAGACGGAAAGAATATACTTATATTAGCTCAATTCCAATACTAGATGGAGGGACTATTATGGCTAGACCAAAAGGAAGCAAGAATGCAGTGCGTACCAAGAAAACAAATGTTGACTATGCGGCTATTATTGCTGAAAAGACTACTGCCAAGGAACAAATTGAAACTGAGATTGCTGCGCTGTCTGACAACATCAGCGTACTGAAAGAGCAGTTGAAAAGCAAAAAATCTGCGCTGAAGGTTGCAGTAAAGGAACTTTCTAAAGCAGAGGCAAAAAAGGAAGCAGCCGAAAAAAAAGCCGCTGAAGAATCCAAAAAAGTTGAGGCAGAATCTGTATTGAAAAAGCTGCTTGCCAGCGGTATGTCTGCCGATGAAATTATCGCCAAGCTCCAGTAAACTATTATGGGAGCCAGCAAACGAATTTGTCCGAACTGCGGACGTAAAATGAAGCAGCAGTTCGTTGGCCTGTTCCACTGCAAATGCGGCACAAGCTGGCGGCGTGATATAGGATTCTTTGAGCGAACTCCAGACATGGTGTTCTCACTGGAACGCAAAAAAGTCGGAAACAAAGTTAAGCAGCTTCCGATGATTCATCATAAGTGAGCAAAAAGACCACCAGCTGTTTTTCCGACTGGTGGCCTTTTTGTGCTTAATCCTCTGTAATGCCGAGATATTGGCCAATCTCCATGATGCTCTCCCCACTGATCTCCACCAGATCTTCAAAGGGCACCACGGTGTCGCCCACCTGCAAGGTACGGAATACCGGGTCGATGCGGTCCGCTTTTCCGGACAGGGTGATGTAGTTGCCTACCGCCGGAACCTCCGGGTGGGCGGTGTCCTCCTTGAAGTACCGCACTGTGATGGTCATGCCCTTGGTGACCTGCATCAGCCGATCGGACAGAGCCGACATTTCTTCCTCGGTCAGAATACGCTTGGTCACCCGCTCGGTGCGCTGCTTTTCTGCGGCAAGCTGCTCGTCGTAGCCCCGCAGCGGAGAGAAGGGTGAGAAAATTTTGGCACGGTTTTGAAGCGTCATGCGGGGGTGCTTGCGGAGGGATTCTTCGGTCTGGGGGCGTTCCATCTCTATGATGTCCCCATACTTTTGGGCAGTCTCTTGTCCGATCTTTGCTATTTTTGTAGTTTTCCATCCGACCCTCCTGCGCTGTGACCGCCGATTTGCGCATTTCGCTGGCGCATGGTGGCACCCTCTTCGTAGCTGCTGGCTTTCAGCACGGCGTTTTTGCCGTACTTGTTCTTGATGCCCAGCATGGCTTGCTGGAGTTTTTTCTCCTTTTCCAGCTTCTTGGTGTCCGTGAAAAAATCCACCTGATAGATGCCCTCGTCCGGCGTGACCTTGTTGGCGTTGATGGTAATGCGCCGCACCGTCAGCGTCGGGTCGGTGATGCGCTCAAACAGCTTTGCGCTTTCGTTGATGATGGTGCTGCCCAGATTGGTGGGCGCATCAAACCGGATAGTGCCGTGAGCTGCCTTGGGGATGGTTCTGCCGTAGCGGTCGGTCTGGGTCAGACCACGGTAGCCGCCCTTGTCCACGTTCTCCCGGTCGTATCCCACCTCCAAGGTGATGGATTCCGTCACCAGCTTCTTTTCCGTGAGCCGGAACATCAAAATCTCTGCCATCTCCCGGACAATGAGTTTTGCTTTATCATACGGGTAAGGAGTGGATAGCACCTGCCCTTCGCTGATGCTGTTGGTGCTGGGCTTGTAGCTTTTGATTTGTTCCATGCCGCAGGGTTCGTAGCCCCATGCGTGGTCAATAAGGATTTCTGCATCCACGCCAAAAATCTCATACAGACGATCTTCTCCGTGGATGGAAAACCGTGCCAAATCCCCCATGGTGTAGATGCCGTGGGCTTCCAGCCGCTTGACGGTACCGGGACCGGTCATCCAGAAATCCGTCAGAGGTCTGTGGTTCCACAGCAGATACCGGTAGGACTGCTCGTCCAACTCCGCAATGCGGACACCATCCTTGTCCGCCGGGATGTGTTTTGCCACAATGTCCATGGCCAGCTTTGCAAGGTAGAGGTTGGTGCCGATGCCTGCCGTTGCGGTGATGCCGGTGTTGTGCAGCACCTCCCGCACCATGGTCATGGCAAGTTCATGGGCGCTCATGTGATAATAAGGCAGATAGCCCGTCACATCAATGAAAACCTCGTCGATGGAGTAGGGATAAATATCCGCCGGGGATACATATTTGAGGTAGGTCTTGTGATCTGGGTAGACACATCCAGATACCGCTGCATCCGGGGCGGCGCAACAATATAGCTCAACCCCAGTGCAGGGTCTGCGTTCAGGGCGTTGGCATCGAAAGAGGTGCTGGCAAAGTGATATTTGCCGTCCTCTCCCCGGACTGCCTTTTTCTGTCGGATGGCAGTCTGCAGCCGCTGGGCGTTGACCTCCCGGACACGCTGGACGGCTTCAAATAGCCGCGCTCTGCCGGGTATCTTGTAGGCTTTCAGGGAGGGCGATACCGCAAGGCAGATGGTCTTTTCGGTGCGGGAGGCGTCTGCTACCACCAGATTCGTGGTCAGGGGGTCAAGATGGCGATCTACGCACTCCACCGAGGCATAGAAACTTTTCAGGTCGATTGCCAGATAAGTGCGCTGCGCTGCCATGATTCAGCCCTCCTTTGTGTTATTTGGTTTCCACTTCCACGAACCATCTGCCGAACCGGGAGGGAAACCGTGGGCCGGAACGCTCGAAAAACAGGTGCCGTTCCTGTCCCTTTACCATTACCGTATAACAGTCGCCGGACATATCGGCAATGGTATTTGCAGGGCGAAAGTCCCGCACCTGCTCGATGGGATACGTCCGACCATCGCCCCATGTGATCTGCCGGGGCTGCATATAGTCGGTTGCGTCAAAATCAGAGTTCACCTTCACGTAGACCTTTTCTGTTTTACGGCGGCAGTTCCGATTCATTCTTCACAGCTCCTTTACGAAAATCACAACCATTTATCTTGTTATAATAAATATTCACGTTGCTTTCAAGATGAAACGGCTATTTTATCTGTGATATAGACAACGAAAAAGAGTGACAGGATTTCAAATCGAAACACTGTCACTCTTTTTCTTGTTTACAGTTCTCCCAGAATCTTCAAAAACTCATCAAACCGATAAGCACCCTCCAGATGGAGGTCTTTATTCTGGAACACCATGTAATAACGATACTGGCTCCCGGCTGCATTCTGCCATGCACGGCCCAGTTTGATCTTTTCACGGGATTCAGCATTTTCCAACTGGTCGCCCTTGGTTTCCACCAGCAGCACCTTTCCGCTGTTGGTCATCACGATAAAGTCCGGGTAGTGGTTGCGGAAAGCATTCAGGCAGAACGCATTCCGTCCGCTGGTGGGATTGCGGTGCCACCAGCGCACACTGTCAATGCCGGTCAGTGCCATTGCCATGTCGTACTCGAAATTATCGTCTAACTCGCACTCCTGCTTGTACAGGCTCTTGGTCAGGGAAGAAGCCTTGCCGGACAAGGTGATAAGCGGTGTCAGCTTGAAGCGGGGTTCGGTGACGATCTTGCCTACCTCCAGCCAGTTATAGAAGTTCTCCCTTGCGGTTTCATCTTGCAGCTTGATGATATAATCGCAGATCTTGTTGGCAAAATTGACGGGCATCTGTTCCAGTGCGTCCAACTGGTCTTGGTTCATGCCATCAATAATGTAGTCCACATACCGCTGCAATTCCGTATCGTCTACGGCGTTCAGCTTCTTCTGGCGGCTCAGTGTAGTGTGGATCATGCTGCGGCACAATTTCAGCCGGTTCTCTCCCGGCATCAGAGGAAACTGCTGTCCGATGTACTGCTGATACTGGGATTCCATTTTGGACGCACGGGGCGTACCATCGCCGTCCAGATCGACCTGCGCCAGATTGTTGTCCAGATGGTCGAAGTCGATGTTGCTGGGCTTGCCCTTCAGGGTGAAGTTGCTCAGAAGATTCTCCTTGGTCAACTCCTGCGTATCACTGGGCATCAGGATGCTCTGGGGAATTTTCAGGCAGAATTTGGGCAAGACGAGCTGTTCGATCTCGTCGGCAAACTCTGCTTTGACCTTTGTTTGTCCAACCATTTTCTGCGCCTCCTGCGGTAAGTCGCTGGCAGGGTCGTCCTTGTGCTGCTGCAAGGCAGCTTCAAAGACGGCGATTTCCTTTCCGGCTTGTGCCAGAATGTCCTGCACTGCCGGTGCGATCTTTTGGGGTTCGGTGGTGGGGTCAACGCACACCGGGTCCAGCCGCACCGTATCCGGGTCATCAAAAATATCCTGCGGCTCCTCCGCAGGTGCCGGGGGCGTGATGCTAAAGATGGTCTGCTGTGCCACAGGCAGCGGTGCCGGAGCAGGGGCTTCCTCCTGTGCCCGGTAGTCCTGATCGGTAAAGCCTGCGTTATTCAAGCCCTTTACAATGCCATCCAGTGTGTGCTTAAAGTCCGCAGAGGAGGTCAGCACATAGGACATATTCAAAGCCGGGACCGGGTGCTTTCGGGTATAGGGCAGGCGCAGGATACGCCCAACGATCTGCTCCACATCCACCTGACTGGTGCGATTTGCCAGCGATGCAAGGATGTAGGCAAAGGGGCAGTCCCAGCCCTCCTTCAATGCGTTGACGGTAATGATGAACCGAATAGGGCAGTTGGGCGAGAGCAGGTCTGCATTTTTTAGTTCGTTGATGTCGGCGGTCTTAATGGCGATCTGCTCTGCCGGAATGTCATTCTTTACAAGGATGGTGCGTATCTTCTCAAAGGTGGCAGCGTCCTCTTTGTCCTTGGGCTGTGCCTGAAACAACACGATAGGGCGGATGTAGCAGCCGCCGTTGCGGTATTCAGCCATAGCCTGCGCCTCCAGAATGCTCTGCATCTGGACAGCATTGTTCAGCACATCCAACTGATTGTTGCGGTTCATTACGAACACTGGCAGCTTGACCATATTTTCCTGACGCAGATGAATGGCATCCACAATGGAGATCAGGTTGCTTTCCTTGGTAGGGGTAGCGGTCAAGTCCAGCACAAAACGGGGGTTGAAGTCCCGGAGCATCTGCTTACTCAGAGTACTACGGGCATGGTGGCTCTCATCCACGATTACCACCGGACGAAGCTGGTTGATGATCTGCAGCAGGGCGGTGGGGTCGGCATCCTCCACCGGGTGGGTGGGAGTGCCCAGAGCCTGCGCCAACTGCGCCAGACTGCTGTTCTCCTGCCGTGCCTTGAGCTGCTCTTTCTTGCCCCGGAAAGAATCGTAGGACAGCACCAGAATGGAAAGCTGCTCGGTAATTGCAGAGATGTTGAACCGTGTGGCAGACAGAAGCTGGTCTTTGGTGTAGACCTCCACCCGGCTGTTGAACGCCACATCAATTTTCTGGCGGTAGGGGTGCGCCGGGTTCCGCAGGGCAGCAAGGGTCTGGGCGAGGATGGCATCCGAGGGCACCAACCAGACCACCACATGCTGCTGTATCACGCCCAGTGCATGGAAGATCGGCTCAATGGCGTTGGCGGCAAGGAAGGTCTTGCCGCCGCCAGTGGGCACTTTCAGGCAGACATTTGCCACGCCCGGCAAAAGATCCTGATACCGGGGCATTCCACCCGATCCCACCGGAACGTGCTTTTCTTCCCACAGACGGCGGTAGGCGGTTTCGATGCTGCCTGTCTGCATCAAAATCTCAAGATACCGTTCAAGGTCACGGATCACGGCTCTTTGATAATTTTTCAATTCCATTTTTGCCGTCCTCCTTACACCCGTACAATATCACGGGGAATCTTTTTGAACGTAATGCCAAGCTGCTGCAACTCCTGTTCGCTCAGGGTGCAGCGGTCGGCGTAAATGATGTAGCCCTCTGCCTTTTCCGGGATGGTTGCCACAAAGTCGTAGTTCAGCACACAGACCTTCTGGGGTTCGTAGAAGAAATAGTAGGCGGTGCTGTTGTTCTCGCCAAGGAAATAAGGATTGCTGTTCTTGTGGTCAGACAGTGGCTTTTTGGTTTCGGTATACCAGATGTAGTCTCTGATCTTCTCGGTGCCCACCTTTTCGTTCAGGTTGCCGCTAGGCAGCAGCAGCGGTTCGCCCAGTTCATAATAGCTGAAACTGCCGCCAGTGCCCTCCTCGGCGTTCTTGCCCTCGCCATAGCCCATGATGACCCGCTTGACACGCTCGGCAGTGATGGTGTCGGCATAATCGCCCATCTCCACCAGAATGAATTTGCGGTGTCCGCCATCCGCTTTGTTCATATTCAGCACCGCATGGGCTGTGGTGCCGGAGCCTGCGAAGGAATCGAGGATGATGTCATTATCACATTGTTTTGAAATTGTCAAGAGGTAATCAATTAAACGAACAGGTTTGGCATAAGAAAAGTTGAGTTTCAGATTTTTAAGTTCGGCAGCACTTTGGCGGTTTTCAAATCCTGTGATGAGATTAGAGGGAACAACGCCTTTTTGTTGCTGCTCGCTTAGCCAAAGCTTATTGTAAATGTTCCACCTACTGCGATTGCCGTTCTCATCGACAAGTCCAGAGGTAGACATTTTCTTGAAAATGATATTTCCAGCTTCGAGTTCAGCTTTATAACGAGGATATATCCATTTCCACACTTTGTCAGTTTTTAAGGGAGTGACAATCACACCCTCTTGCAGCTTCTCAGGTAAAGTTTCTCCCGGAGGAATGGCGAATGTTCCATCAGGACGCTGGATATAGTATCTTTGGTTAGCACGAGCCTCTAAACTTGATTTGAACAACCTTTCCTCACCGTAAACCTCGCCCTTTCGAGGACCATCAGCTTGTACGAATTTATAGAACACTTCAATCTGTTTTTGCGTCATAACCGCTCTAAAGTAAGGTAGGTTTGAGATGTCTTTGGCATACGTTAAGACGTAGTCTAAACTAGGCGTGTAATAATGTCCTTTTGCGCCGCCGGATTTCATCTGTCGCCCAAAGTCCGTAACATAATTGTTGATTCCAAAAATTTCATCGCAAATCAATTTTAGATTAGAGTGTTCATCTTCGCCAATGCTGATGAAAATAACCATCATCTGCTAATAGCTTTTGTAGAAGCATCAACCGTGGGTACATCATGCAGAGCCACTTGTCGTGGCGTGTTAAATCTTCACCCTCTTTACCAACTGCCTGCCCTTTAAGAGTTTCTTGTAGCCACTTCTGGATTCTGGGGTCATTAACGTTATCGTTGTAGCACCAGCCTTCCTCTCCGGTGTTGTAGGGCGGGTCGATATAGATGCACTTCACCTTACCCTCATACTGCGGCAACAGGGCTTTCAGTGCCTCCAGATTATCGCCGTGGATGATCATGTTCTCGCTGCCGTTATCTGCGGTGTGCTGCCCCTGCTCATCAAAACTGTATTGCCGTTCCAGCACCCGGAAGGGAACTTCCTGATGATGGTTCACGACTTTATTTTTACCGATCCATTCCAAGGTTGGCATGGCGTTTTTCTCCAATCTAAAAATTTCAAGCTGCGGACAAAAAGGACGCATTGTTGTAGCAAGCAGTGCAGACGTATATACATCTGCTTTATTTTGCGTTGCAAAACGCTTGTTGGGAGTGCCCCAAACCCCTTTGTTCTGCATTTTTCCAATGCAGGCTGCGCATCCCGGCGGGACGCTTTTTACCCCGTGATGCTCTCCGGGTCGTTGAGGACTTGCATGAGGTGAGAAGCGGCTTCTGCCAGAGAAGCGTACTTCATCTGTTCCGGGACGGGTGCATTCAGAAGCGAAATGCCCCATTCCTGCATACGGTCCGCAAATTCCTTTTGCGCTAACAGTGCAGCATCCCGGCGCACCTCCGGGGTCACTGCGTCGTCCAAAACGTAGTCAACGTTAAATTTTCCGTTGCGGTCCTCGGTCAACTCCACCATGGAGTAATGCTCCTCCCAGTAGTGGCAATACCAGACCCTGCCGCCAATTTCCTCCATGTCGGAGCGCAGATCTTCTTCATCGTTCCATTGCGAAATCTCGGAAAGAATGCTTTGCAGCTGCTCATACGCTTGCTGTTCGGCAAGGGTGACTTTTTTGCAACGGTATTCCCGTTGGATGGTGCGCTGCCAGTACAATGCCAACTTCCCTTGTTTTGCCCGCTCGATCGCATCCTGAATGTCGGCTAAAATGCTGTACCGTGGTTCTCTCATTTTGACACCCCCGAATCAATTCTTTAGGAAATAATGCATCCTATAAGAACTATTATAGCCGAAAGGAATGAAAAAAGAAAAGCGCATCGGCTAAATTTCAGCCGATGCGCTTGCAAAGTTTGCGATTTATTCTTCGTTTGTGAGGTAGGGGAGATTGCTGATATAGGTATCCAGCAAATCGAGGGCTGCTTTTTTCTGGATGGGGGTCAAGCCTTCCAGTCGCTTGCGGATCTCGTCGTCGGTCACATGAGATGCACTGGGAACCAGATTACACAACAATGTGTCTGCGGAAATATTCAGAGCGTTCAGAAGTTTAACAATGGTGGCAAGGCCGGGTTCCTTTAAGCCACGCTCTACCATGCCGATATAGTTGGAGGAAAGCTCGGATTTTTCCGCAAGTTGTTCCAGCGTCAACCCATGCTTTATACGCTGCTCCCGCAGTCTCTGTCCAAAAAGCTCTTTCATAGCGCAACCTCATCCTATCGTGTTTTTTACACTCCATAGGGTACCTGTTGGCTGCATCAACATACACAATCGAAAGAAACAAACAATTCCGTTAAAGATTGAACTAACGAAAAAAAGATTGCCGGAAGCAGACCTCTTACGGTCAACTCCCGGCAATTTGTTCTTATCGAGCCTGCTCGTTCTCCTGTGCTGGCTTTTCTTCCGCAAAAAATCGTTCTACGTTTTTCTGTGCACGAACCAGTTCTTGCATCTCGTTCCGTGCCTTGCGGTAGTCCGGGTAAGCGGCTTTCTTCTTGGTCAGCAGTTCTGCAAACTCCGCATCCAGTTCCTTAACCTTTGGCAACTTTTGCATCTCAGCCTCGTCAAAGGCAGCTTTCGCCGCCTTGTGCAGAGTAATCTCCTCCCGGTGGGCTTCCAGAAAGGTTTTGCTGTACCCGGCTTTCCGATAAGCAGCGTACACCTCACGGGTCTTGGCATAGTTGATGATGTGGGTTTTCAGCACGGCGATTTCGGTCAACCTCGCTTCTGCCGCTTTGATGGAATCCCCCATAGCATGATAACGTTCCGTTGCCGCCGTCGCACATTCCCGCAGTTCCTCTGCGCTACCGATTTTCTGCTCCTGCAAGAACAGCAGGGTTTTGGACATCTCTTTCAGGTTGAACTTGGTTGCCCACTTTTTGTAGCCGACACTTTTGCCCTCTGCCATTTTCCCCTGAATATCCACCAGCAACTGGAAGGGCTGCTCTTTGGGCGGCTTCTTCTGGTACGGTTGGTGTTTCACCTTGCCCTCCAGTACCGCCTTAATCTCATCCTCGCCATAGCCGGTGCCCAGTGTACGGAACCGGATAAAACGTTTCTGCCCCTTGCCCTTCACCGACGTATACTTGCCACGTTTCACCTCATATCCCTGCCGCTCCAGCTTTTGCAGACAAGTTTCGTAATCTCCCGGCTTTTCTGCAAGGATGGTGTCGATGATTCCGCACAGGCGGTCACGATTGCTCTCTTTCGGCGGGTAGACAATGCGCTTTTGACGCTCCCGATAGGGCTTCTTTTCAATGACAGACAGCTGATGCTCTAAGCAAATCAGGTCGCTCAACCGCTGCACTGCCAACGCCGAAAAGAAAAAATCCCGGAACTTTCTGCTGCCATCCAACGCTGTGGAGTTGAAGATCACATGGTTGTGGATGTGCTGCCGGTCCGTGTGCGTTGCCACCACAAAGGCGTGTTTGCCCTTGGTAAAGCGCATGGCCAGTTCGTAGCCCACCTTGTTAGCCTCCTCTGCGCTGATCTCACCGGGTCGGAAGGACTGCCGTATCTGATAAGCAATTACATCGCTTTTCTGCCTGCGTCCGTTCACAAGGTCGTACTGCCGTTTGGACAGCATAAATTCTTCATCTGCCGTCAGGGTGCTGCAAGCATAGCGCTGACAAACTGCCCCTGCTCAGTCTTGTCCGGGTTTTCGATATAGTCCGTGCGATTTTTCAGGCAGGCCGCAACGGTCATTTGTTTTTGTGCAGCGCAATCAGCCGTGTTGCTGCCAGTGCCATCACCTCCTTACAAAAAGAAAATGCCGCACATCGGCGGCATCAAGATTATTTGGATAAATTTTCGTAATCGGCAGCACCTGCCAGATACATGGCTTCCTGCCGAACACTTTCCAATTCGTTGCTGATTGCATCCAATTCCAGATAGAGGCTCCATGCTTCTTCGCCGATAAGAGCTTTCAACGCAATCTCTGCGGCAATCTTTTTCTGGATCAGTGCACGATATTCATCATCGTCTGCAAGTTGTCGTTGCAGAATATCTTTCAGATTTTCCCAATAATAGTCGGTCATAGCATCTGTGTCCATCTAATCCCTCACAATCCGGCAACCCAGCCATTAAAACGCTCCGCCGCATCCACGATCAAAGCCCCATGAAGATCAGCGCAAAGCAGCCAAACTCTGCCACCAGCAAGATCAAAAACTGCAGCCACTCCTGACAATAGAGAGTATAGAGGCCGCAGCCGAAAATATACAGCATGGGCAGTGCCAGCACAAACGCCGACAGGTTCAGCGTCCATTTCAGCATCAGTACCAGAAATGCACTCAGGAGAACCACAGGAAATAGGAGAACCCTTGCTACGAATTTCATATTGACACCGCCTTTCTGCTTTCAGTATATGGATAGAGTATGAGCCTGTCAATGGTGTTGCCGCCTATGTACCCCCGCAGTCCTCCAACTGCGGAGAAAATTTTAGAGTTCAGCCAGCCGGGAGAGAATCTGCCGACCAATGTCGATCAGCTCATCCAGCCGTCGCCGCAGGTCCTCCATGTTGGCGGCATAGACCCGACCATTTTCATTGGCGGCTTTGGCGTACTGGTTCAGATTGTTGCTACACATCTGCAAAAGATACGCCATGCGCCGCAGTTGCGGCAGGTCAAGGTTCAAGCAGTAGCCATCCAGTGCCATCTTGCGGATATAGGCACTCAGGCTGCGGATGCCCATGCCTAGCATTTTTTCATAGATGCGGTTCTTCTCGGCTTTTGTGGTTCTCAGAATGATGATCTCATCCCGCTTTTCCCTCACCGGGCATCACCGTCCTTGTCGTAATAACTGCGGAAGGGCTTCACCGGCTCCGGCTTGTCGGATTTGTCTTCCAGCGCCGCCAGCACCGAGGGGCGGCGAGGTGCATCCTCCGGTTCTTCCTCGTTCTGCTCCGGCTCATGGCTCTTTTCGTCTACATCCAACTGGGCGTTCAGCTCTGCAAGGCGGGCGGACTTTTCTGCCAGTTCTTCCTCCTGCGGGAAGGGCTTTTCCACCTCGATCTGCGCCGCCGCCTGCTGCTGATGCAGAGTGGCTAGTTCATTCTCAGCAGAGTTAATGCGCTCCGGGAAGTTGTTCAGCGAATTATCCAGACGGATAATGTTGCCCAGCGGGTCGGTGCCCAAGGGCACCGTGTACTTCCGCTGCCCTTTCAAAAGTGCCTGATATTCCGTTCGGAAAGCATCGAACCGCAGGGACAGTTCAAAGCCCCGGTAGCTGCCGATGACTTTTTCCTCGGCGTTGGGCAGCTCGGAACAGGCAAGCACCAGCCGCTCACCGGCGGTCTTTTTCTCGCCGTAGGCAACGCCCTTGATGACCATGCCGCAGAACTCCTCCTTGCCCTGCGGATGGGCGGCGGCAAGCTGTGCGTCCGCTTTCAGCCCGGCAATGTGAGCGTTCGTTTCCTGAATGTCAGCCGGAAACTTGGTCAGCAATTTGTCTTGCAGCCGGAATTTCTGGCTCTGGTGGTCAGCTTTCAGCACCTTCAGCTTTGCAACCTGCACATCCAAATCCATCTTCTCCTTGATGAGCGGATTTCCGGCACACAGTGCCTTGATCTCTGCATAAGAAAGTGCCTGTTCGTCCACATCCTCACAGGAGCGCACGGGGGATTTACTGGTCATAATTTGCGAGATAAATCGCTGTTTATTCTCCAAAGTCTGATACAAATACGAGTCAAATGTCCCTTCCGTGACGTAATTGAAGACCTTGACTTCCTTATTCATATTGCCCTGCCGGATGATGCGCCCATTGCGCTGAGTCATGTCGCTGGGCTTCCAGCCAACATCCAAGTGATGCACCGCCACAAGCCGGGATTGCACATTGGTGCCCGCTCCCATTTTTGCCGTACTTCCGAGCAACACTCGCACATCACCGGAGCGCACTTTGGAAAAGAGCGCCGCCTTTTTTGCTTCGGTGTCAGCGTTGTGGATGAACTCGATCTCGTTTTCTGGCACACCGGCGGCGACCAGCTTTTTGCGAATGTCATCGTAGACATTGAAGTTGCCGTCATTTTTCGGAGTGGAAAGGTCACAGAACAAAAGCTGGGTCAGCTTCTGGTCTTTGCCCTCCTCCCAGATTTTCAGCACGTTCCGCACGCAGACATTCAGCTTGCTATTGGGGTCGTCCGGCAGCATGGGGTTCATCAAACGAACATCCAAGCCAATCTTGCGCCCATCGTTGGTGACACAGAGCATATTGTCCTCGGACGCATCCACCGTGCCGGAGTGGATCTTTGCGGCACGTTTGCTCAGTTCCTGCACCATTTCTTTCTGAATCTCGGACGGCTTTGCCATCACGGTCTCAAACTTTGCCTCCGGCACAGGCAGATGAAGCTGGTCAGATGTTTTAATGTTAGCCACCTCTTTGAACATCGACATCAACTCCGGCAAATTGAAGAACTTTGCAAACCTCGTCCTTGCCCGGTAGCCGGTGCCCTCGGGCTGGACTTCGTCAAGAGGTTTTCGGTAATTTTTCTAAATTCATCAGGTTGTCTGCAAGGAAGTCCCGTGTGACCTCATGTTTGCACATATCCTTGAACATCTTTTCAATCGGCTTTTTGGCAGTTCCGGACTGCTTCACGCACACAATAAAGGTGGTTTTACCGATCTGCACCGAATAACTCGAATTCTGATTCTCCATTTGATTTCTCCTTTTATCGTCACTTTTTGAATTTAACTGGCAGACTGGCAACTGTGGGTGTACCATGAACTTCTTGCCAGTCAAAATTTTCTGCCAGCCAAACGGCTTATTCCATCCAGAAGACCTTCCTGCGGCCTTCTCCAATTTTGCTTTTCAGGGCATCGCCCAGTTCACGTTTGGCATCCCGGACAGTTCTGCTGGGGATGCCCCTTTCCAGAGCCGCCTTGTCGATGTCCTCGCTGAGCACCTGCTTTCCTCCGGCAAGCAGGGTGCAGATCAGGTCTTTGGCTTGCTGGGTCTTGGTTTCACGCTGCGGCTCGATGCCGGACAGCATTTCGTCTGCGGTGATGTCGTATTCGCCGATCCAGTGGAACCCACTTTCATCGCCCAGAGAGAATGCCAGCGATGCACCCGGCGGGGCAAGGGAGCTTTTCTCGTGGGTCAGGATTCGCATGGTCGGGTCGTGCTTCAGCTTGCCGATGAACATGACGCTGCGCACAGCGGCGGCAATGTCGATGGAGCCGAGACCACGTTGCAGGCTCTGCATCCCGGTTGCTTTGTTCAGATGCCCAATCAGCAAAATAGCGCAGCCTGTTCGCTGCGCTACCTGTCCCAGCCGCATGAAGATGGGGCGCACCTCGTTCGCCCGGTTCATGTCCACATCGGCACCGAGATACGCCTGAATTGGGTCAATGATGACCAGGCGGGCGTTGTTCTCGATGATGGCTTTTTCAATTCGTTCGTCCGAAAGCGTCAACTGCTCGTCGCTGTCGTCAATGACCAGCACCCGGTCAAGATCTGCGTCCGCTTCGATCAGACGGGGCTTGACCGTATCGCCCAGACCGTCCTCGGCGGTCTGATAGATCATGTTGAACGGTTCCAGCCGTTCCATGTTTGGCAACAGCTTTCCGTTGGTGCAGGCGGCGGCAAGGTGCATAGCAAAATAGGTCTTGCCCTCACCGGGATTTCCTTGCAGCACACTTAGCTTTCCAAAGGGAAGATACGGCTTCCAGAGCCAGTCCACCGGGGTTAGTTCCACATCGCTCATGCGGATAATCTTCACCGTTTCCGGTTTTGCCGGCTCTTTCAGAACGGTGCTTTTGAAATAATCCCGGTTCGGAATCTCTGTCCGGTGCACCAGAACATCGTTCCAATCCTTCATACAGGGCTGAATTCGGGTCACACTCATAGTGTCCGGCAGCAAAGCCACTAACCGCTTACAGGCATCCTCTCCGGCTTTGTCAGAATCCAAACAGAGGAACACACGTTCCATGTCCGGGCGTTCAGAAAGAAACTGCTGCAATGCCTTTGCAGACACACCGCCCAGTGACAGATAATTGTGCTGCTGCCAGTTCTTTGGAAACAATTCGATGAAGGACAGCAGGTCGATGGGGGCTTCAAACACCAGCAACTGTTTGTCGGTGCCACGGTGGGCAAAGCCAAACGTCTTTTCTGCGCCGGTTGCATCCTGCCGAAACTTCTCCCGAATCCCACGACTGCTTGCATAGCGTGGGTGTCCGTCTGCATCCCGCCCCACAAAGATCACGTTGTGGTGGGCGGCATCCTCGTAAATATCTCCGGCAGCGATGAAGAAGTTCACCAGCGAGGGACTGAGTTTCCGTTCCTGCGTCAGATAGTTCAGGATGTTGGCATTGGTGACATTTCGCAGCGGCAAGCGAAACGCCGGAGAGGGGGCGGGGTCAGCCTCCGGCTGGGCTTCGCCCGGCTCTCCGGTCAGCATCTGCACCGCTTCAGGGAAGGACTTGCCGTAAAATTCCATCACGAAATCTACCGGATAGCCGCCCTTGCTCTGGCTGTGCCGGAACCATTTGTTTCCGCAGACGGTCAGGCTGTCGTGAGCTTTCCAGCGGTATTCCTTTCCGCTGCGCACCAGCGTTTCGCCCTGCGCACGAAGAAAATCTTCCAGATTGACGGCGTTTGCACGGTCAATCTGGGCTTGCGTGTAGGTCATGTTCCTTCCTCCTTATAATTCCGGTGTGCTCTTCTGCTGCTCCGGTTTCTTCGGGGCGGCGGTGGCTTTGGCTTCATGCAGTTTTTTCAACACAGATTCCTTTTCCGGGGTCTTACCGCCCGGTGCGGACAGCTTTATTAAAGGTGTCCAGCTCCTCCTTGTGCTGGGCAGCATAAGCGTCCTTGGTCAGCTTGAAGTTCTTCTTTAGAAAGGTGTCATGGATGGGCTTCAGCTTGGCATGGATGGCCGCAGCGTCCTTGATCTGGGCAATCGAACGCATCCGGTTCTCGTTCTGCTTCAACTGTCTGCGGAGAGGGTTGGCAGTCTGGTTCAGGTTAGAAATTGCGGTATCCAAATCCTCGATGGTATTCAGAGAATGGGCTTTCAGGTAGTCCACTGCCTGCCGAATCTCCTCAAAATCCCGGACGGAGCATTTCAGTTTTGCCTTGCCAGACCAACCGCTGCGCTGCTCATTGCGGAGGTTGAAGTAGTCCACCAGCAGATTGGACAGCGTGGGTTCCTTTGCTTGTTCCAGTGCATCCAAAAGAATCTGCTTCTTTTCGGTCAGGTCTGCGATCCAGCGTTGCAGCCCACGAATTGCACTGCGGATGGACTGCATCAGGCTGTTGGCAGTGCGAATATCCCGATTGAGATTTCCGAGAAAGGTTTCGATTCCTCGCTTCTCCATCTGGTGAGCAGCGGGGCCGAGATGGACGGTCGGAATCTGCTGGATGCCCTGCCGCTCGAATGAGCGGAGGTCAACACGTTCCGGTCGGCCAGCGGCTTCCAGATAGCGATTGGTAACAACTTCCCAACTGTGCCGCCAGACCTCGGCGTACTTCTGGTCGTTCCAGTCCACGGTGTTTTCCTTGTGGCACTTCCAGTTCCCGGAGGGGAGTTGAATGCGCTTGCCGTTTTCATCAAGGTCGTATACCTTTCGGGCTTTCGGGAGCCACCTGCCGTGTTCGTCCATCGCTCGGAGCGTCAGCAGAATGTGGGTGGGGGTTCCCATCTCCCTTGTCGTGAATGGCAAAATCGGCAATCATGCCCTTGGCAACAAACTGCTCCTGACAGAATTCCTTTATCATGGAGAGATACCGCTCTTTCGGGACTTCCACCGGAAACGCCAGCACGATTCGACGGGCAAGCTGGGAGTTCCACTGGTTCTCCACAGCTTCTACGGCGTTCCAGAGTGTTGCCCTGTCTGCATATCCGGGCGGCGCATAGGACGGCAGCATGATCTCAGCGTGGACAAGTTCTTTCTTCTTGTTGTAGAATTTCGTTTTCTGGTCGTACTCGCTGAACAGCCGTTCGCCGCTCTGATAAGCGGCCCCGGCAACAGCAGACTGTCCTTGGCTGCGCTTGACGATGGTGATTTTGAAATGCGGACACGGAATAGGCATCACCCCCTCGATAACATTTGAATCGTTCACTTGTAAAAATCACGAACTTATGGTATTATTAGCTTGAATAAGCAAGCAGAAAGTTGGTGAACCGATGTCGGAAAGAAAATCACAACAAGAATTGGATTTTGAACGGAAACACGAAGAAGATTTGCAGCGGTTGCGTGGCTTACGTCTGATTGATGATGATTTCATGGCTGCGGTGTTTGAAGAACGTGCCTGTGCTGAGTTTCTTTTGCAAATCATCTTGAAACGGGATGACTTGACCGTCAAAGAGGTTCATGGCCAGTACAGCATTAAAAATCTGCAAGGCCGCTCCGTTCGTCTGGATATTTTGGCGGTAGATCGGGAAAGCCGTGCATATAATATTGAGGTGCAGCGCAGTGACCGTGGTGCGAGTGAAAAGCGCGCACGGTACAACAGCAGCCTGCTGGATGCAAACCTGACGGATGCGGGCGATGATTACGATGCGCTGAACGAAACATACGTTATTTTTATCACCGAGAATGACGTATTAAAGGCCGGCCTTCCCATTTATCATGTTGACCGTACCGTTCGGGAAACGGGAACGTTTTTCAACGATCAGGCGCACATCGTTTATGTAAACTCACAAATCAAAGACGAAACGGCATTGGGAAAACTGATGCATGACTTTTTCTGTACCAACTCGAAGGATATGAATTATTCCATTTTGGCACAGAGGGTTCGTTATTTCAAAGAAGATACGAAGGGAGTGGCAGCTATGTGCAGAGCTATGGAAAAAATGCGGGATGAAACCGAGCATGAAACATCGATCAAGCACGCATTGGCAATGTTGGCAGATGGTATGCCTTATGAAAAAGTTGCAAAGTACAGCGAGCTTCCAATTGAAGAAGTCCGAGCATTAGCTGAAAAGAAATCTGCCTAACAAAAAGATAAGCCGATTGGAAATGTTGCTGTTTCCAACCGGCTTTTTCATGCGTGTTATATGGTAGCGGGCAAAGGATAGCTGCAAAGCAGCGCAAGGAAAATGCAGTTTTCCTTGGGATGGAATCGGGCTGGCGCATAAACGCCAGCTTCGATTTCATCGAGCCGTCTGCAAGACCGCAATTTCACCGGAACGGTGTATAATTGCGCCCTTTATTCTAAAGGGTTTTGGACGTTGCTGCGTTCGTGAACATCATGCACCATCTTTGCAAGAGCCAGCACGACTTCCGGTTGACGGAACGAGATCTTCAAAAGCTCCATCACCTGATCATCGGTCAGTTCTCCCGGACAGACCAGAAAACTTTCCAGCATTCCGGCACGGGTGCAAAGACGATGCACCCGCTCTCTCCGGTTCAGCTCCGACATCCTACGTTCAAGGATCTTCTCCCGGTGCTGACAAGAGCGCAGCTTTTGCTCTGCTTTGGCTTTTTCGTTGCGGAGGTAGGCAAGGTCGGCTTTCGGTTGGGTCAATGGCATCACGCTCCTTATAAATTATCTTTCTGTATTGTTGGCTAGCGAGTAGCTCATAAGTTGGTCAGTTGAATACTAATAACCTCTTACTGCTCTTGACAAAGAGCAAGCGTTTTATTATACTAATTGATATAAGATATTATAAATTGTTAAAAATTCATAGGAGGTACATATACATATGAATTCTTCCACCCCGGTAAACCATTTTACTCTAAAGCCTTCTGATTTGTCAGCAATTCGGCTCTTAGCCAAGAACAAAGAGCCAAAATATACCAACCATGCAACTGAGCAAACACTGGTACGGGATATTTTTCATAGTGAAGTCAGAGAAGTATTGTCCAGTAGTACAAATCAAATTGTTGAGATTCAATCTAAGTCAAATACTCCCGGTCAAAAGCACACTCATCCGCGTGCGCTGATTTATGATCCGAAGTATCAAAAATCGTTTATTGTTGTCTGTAGTATTGTGCAGACCTCTTCGTATCCGGAAATCTTAATTATAACCGTTGAACCCATTGACCCAGGAAAATGGGAAACTGTTGAAAATGGAAATCCTGCACTTATAAGAAAAATTTAATCCTTGCCCAAGGTTCACATAACCTCTTGGAACTATTTTACGATAATTTATAATATTGAGTGTTTTGTTTTAGAAATTTTCGGAGGAGAAAAATGCGCCTGCAAAAGAAATGTGAATGCCCGATTTGTGGAGGTGAAATGACTTATAAAACCAATATATCAAGAACATTTCACTACAAAGGAAAAGAAGTCGAATTAAAAAATCTCACGGGGTATGAATGTGAGGAATGCAAAGAGGTTATTTATAGTGGAGAAGAGGCCCAAATTATTGAGTCTCTCATGCACGCATTAGAAGGTAGCGTAGAAAACGCTAATGTTGATGTTTTGAATTTGGAGGAAACTGCTGATTTTCTGCGCGTTAGCAACCAAACTGTATATAATATGATCCGTGATGGCCGCATCAAGGCACACAAGGTTGGAAGAGAGTGGCGTTTCTTCAGAAGCGATATCGCAGCTTATGTTAATCAAACTAGCAATTTAGCAATGGCTGCGAAAGGCGGTTCTATGGATAAATCTGATTTGTGTACAATTCAAGCAGAAATTGATAAACGGAAAAAACATCATGACTAATGCAAGAGTTCAATATTACTTAACAGTTGCCAATGAAATTACCCCCCCTCTTCTCGTAATCCGTACGCTTTATGCAAAGAGTTGGAGATTGAAGTTATCAACAACTGCGAATTACATAAAGATGCTTATTTTGTTTGTCAAGGGGGCTTAAACTTATATTCGTGAATTCATGTATAAAAAATCGGCACCGAAGAAAATTTGTCACAGCACATGAAATTGGACATTATTTTTTACACCAGGATAATTTATATTGCTGCAATAACATTTCTGAAATAAATTTATCGTCTAACATAAAAGTCAATAGTCCATCTCAAGAATATGAAGCAAATACATTTGCATCTGAATATGTTCTTCCAACATCCCTTCTGCAGGAAAAATTGCCGAATCGCGAAATACATTTCAGCGATATATTTACAATTGCTAATGAATTTGATGTCTCGGTCACACTTACTGCCATGAAGTCAATTCAATGCTCCAAAACAGAATCCGAGAGCCTACTTTGCTATGAAAATAATCGACTGAAATGGTTTGCATTTTCTAACAATGATGATATGGACAAATCAGCTGTTCCTTCACACTGTCCATTCGATTCATTATTATGTTCACAGTCAACGGATATAACCGGATACTGGGATGATTTATATAGGGGAAGCGTACATCAAGAAGTATTTTCTCCCTATGGAAAACAGAGGCTCATTTTATTAAGTGGGCAAAGAAACATTGACTAAAATAACAAAGAGGGCTGTCGCTTTAGACAGTCCTCTTTTGTGTATTGAGTAGCTTGAGCGAGCGACAACCACCAGCTCCGCTGGTGGAGAAGAAAAATGCTTTAGCTATAAGATTCGAGCGAAGCGAGATGACAAAAAATTGTCATCTTAGAAGATGCACTTTATGATACTGCTCGTTAGAGCAGTAGGTCAAGTAATGCAGATGAAAGATGCTTGCTCGTGGCCTTGCAGGGGCTTTGCTAGTAAGGAGCCCTTCTAGGGCTTACTCAAGCCTTAATAACGAGGGTCATCTCATCACGGCTGCGATTTCTTTTATGATGTTTAGCAGCCGATGAAATTATTCTGGGGAAAGATCACGAGTAATCTGAGAGAACTACTGCAATGCGGCAGTATTCATGTCAACCGTTGCGCTTTTATCTATGAAAAAAAAGGTCTTCTACGCTGATGTCCAACCCTTGCAAATACGTTTGCGGGCAATCATCAGATGCCACGGAACGTAAAGGTGAACTCCACAGGCTTGGTCACATCAGGAATATACTCCGGGTGGACATTGGCACCCCAGCTGTCATCGCCGCCAACGCCCATCTGCTCGCCCATAGCACGAATCACCGTGTAATGGACCGGGGGCAGCTCGTAGGGGTGCTTGGCACTCTCCATTTCATGGGGAGTGTAGGGCAGCGCAGAGAAGAACATGGGCTTTGCGGCATCTGCGGTAAACAGCAGCCCGCGACCCTTGCGGTCCACTACCTTTGCCCAGCGCACAGCGGTCTTTGCACCACACTCCTGCGGCACAAGGTACTGTGCCATGTTGTCTGCGACCTTGTTCTGGTAAATGCCCAGCTTTGCACCATGCTGACGATCCCAGTAGGTCTCCGCAGGGCCGTTTCCGTACCACTCCACCGTGTCGTAGTCAGCGTCGATCTTGAACAGTACGCCGAACTCCGGCATTGCTGCAAGTCCTTCCACCGGGTCATAGTGCAGGGTGGTCTGGATGCGGCCATCACCGAACACACGGTACTGCAGGCTGCACTCTGCTGCGGGGCTGGTCTGGAGGTTATAGAGATAGGTCACGACCACGCTGTCGGCTTCCACCTCGCAGGTGGGGTTCTGGAGAATGGTGCCGCCATGAACAGACGGAATCTCCTTGCCGATGCCCTTGGCGGTAGCGTACAGGCTTGCCAGCTTCCACTGACCGCGAACGCCGCCCATGTTGTTGCCGCAGTCGTTGTCGGTGGGAGCGCGCCAGAAGTTGGGACGGGGGATCTCCTGAATCATCTCCTTGCCGGCATAGCGGTAGGAAGTCAGACCGCCGTTCAGATCGGAGAATAAAACATCGAAATTCTCACCACGGACACCGATGTTGTGTGTACCGTGCGTAACGGTAAACGGCGTGACCTTCTTGCTGGGAATGGAACGGACCACAGCGATCACACCCTGTCCAAAGGCGACTTCATGACCCTTCTTTGCCCAGCTGGTGTCCTCCTTCAAACGGAAGCTGATGGTCACTGCATATTCACCGGGGAGCGCAGGAACCATAAACGGCAGCGGGAAGCTGGAACGCGCTTCGGGAGCAACATCAATATTGGCTAGTTTCTGTTGCTGATACAGCTTTCCATCACGATGCAGCAGAGCAACGCAGTCGAAAGCATCCGTAGAGGTGAACAGGTTCTTATTCCAGACTTCAAAGCCAGAGTTGTCGATGGAAATGGCGATGTTCTGATAGCAGAACTTGACCTCCTGCATCTTGGGAGAAGGAGCACGGTCACCACCATAGGCAATGCCGTTTCCGCTGAAATTATAGTCGGTAGGACGCTCACCGAAGTCTCCGCCGTAGGCTTGGAACCACTTGCCGTAGCGGTCTTTTTTTTCCAGATGGACTGGTCGATGTAATCCCAGATGAAGCCGCCCTGATAGCCGCAGTCCTTCTGGTCGGCAAGCTCCGTGTACTTGTGCAAAGCACCGTTGGAGTTGCCCATAGCATGAGAGTATTCGCACTCGATATAAGGCCGCCTATCGCCCTGTGCCAGATACTCTTTAATGTCCTTGACCGTGCTGTACATATGGCTCTCGATATCGGTGGTTTCGAGGAAGCGGGGATCGTTGACCACACCTTCGTAATGCACCAGACGGGTGTCATCAAAGCGGCGGACCATCTCTGCCATCTGGAGCAGAGTCTCACCGCCAAACGATTCGTTGCCCAGAGACCAGATCAGAACAGCAGGATGATTTTTGTCACGCTGGTAAGTGGAATTCATGCGGTCAAATAGGGCGGCCTTCCACTCCGGCTTATCGTTGGGCAAAACGCCCTCGATGCCGCGAATGCCCGCCTGATGAATATCCCATGTGCCATGGGATTCCAGATTGTTCTCTGCGATCAGATACAGACCATACTCGTCGCACAGGTCGTACAGTGCATCCTGATTCTGGTAATGGCTGGTGCGGATGGCATTGATGTTGTTCTGCTTCATGGTGATGATGTCCCGAAGCAGTTCCTCATGGGTGTGTACGCCCACAGCACGACCCGTAATGGAGCTGAACTCATGACGGTTGGCACCCTTGAACACGATGCGCTTGCCGTTGAGCAGCATCCGATTGTTCTTCAACTCGAACTTGCGGAAACCGACTTTCTGCCCGGTCACCTCTACCAGATGGCCTGCATCGTCCAGCAGCTCGATTTCCAGTTCATACAGAGCCGGGTCCTCTGCACTCCACAGGTGGGGGTTCTCCACCGCATGGCTGAACAGCGCAGAGCCGCCGTTCAGTGCGATTTTTTCGGAGAACACTTCCAGTTCACTGCGGCGCAGGGTCAGACGGGCTGCGCCCTTACCCTCCACCTGCAATGCAACTTCCAGCGTGGAATGAGTAAAATCATCCCCGGCAAACAGCGTTTTGACGGATACATCTTCCAGATGCACGGTGGGGATGGCGTACAGCCACACGCTGCGGAAGATGCCGGAGAAGCGGAAGAAATCCTGATCTTCGCACCAGCTGGAGGAAGTCCACTTGAACACCTGCACAGCAAGTTTGTTCACGCCCGGCTGGAGATAGGGAGTCAGATCGAATGCGTGTGCGGAGAAGCTGTCCTCGGTGTAACCCACATAAGACCCGTTCAGCCAAAGAGCCATGCCGCTTTCCACACCCTCGAACTCGATGTGGACGGGCTTGCCCTGCATGGATTCCGGCAGCTCGAAGTATTTTACATAGCTTGCCACCGGATTGAACCGCTGCGGGATCTCGCCCGGCTGTACTTCTTCACGGCCATCCCACGGATACTGAACATTCGCGTACTGGGGAATGTCGTAGCCCTCCATCTGGATGTGTGCCGGAACATGAATGTCATCCCAGCCGCTGCAATCGTAATCCGTCTTTTCAAAGCCGGGGATGGCACTGGTGTAGTTCTTTGCGTAGACAAATTTCCAGATGCCGTCCAGCTTCAGCGCCAAAGAAGAGGAGCCTGTCCGATATTCTTCGCGGGAAGCGTAAGTACGGAAACTTGCATGAGCATTCAGCACGTTTTCCTTGAAAAAGGTGGGGTCTTTTACTTTTGCAAAATCAAATGCAGCCATAGTATTTCCTCATTTACCTTTTATAATTTTATAATATTTCTCCAGCCTCCCGGAGGAATCGCTGGATTCCTCCGGGGAACAGCAGATGAAGGAGAAATGATAAGGGCTTCTTATCAGACTGCTGCACGCAGCTTTTCATTTGCTTCTTCGACCTTCATACGAGAGAGAATGAAGGTGATGATGGCATCCAGAGCAAACGGAATCACCAGATACATGATCTTCAGCATCGAGATGCAGGAATCCGGCTGAACGGTCAGAGCACTGTCAAAATGGCTTGCTGCCAGCAGCCAGCCGGTGATGGCAGTACCCAGACCGCCGCCCAGCTTCACACCGAGAGAAGTGCAGGAGTACATCGTGCCATCCACGCGCTTATGCTTCGTCAGCCAAGTATATTCAGAGCAGGCTGCGATCACAGCGTTCATATCGCCCTGCCAAGGACCCTGACCAAGAGCTGCGATTGCAGTAAAGAGCAGCATCAAGGTCACATTGCCGCTGCCCATGTAACCAGCTACAGCAACCAGTGCACGAGAAATCGTTGCCAGAGTATAGCTCATGACATTCAGCTTATACATTCCATTCCACTTTGCAACCAAGGTCGGGGTGAACACCAGTGCGATGATCAGAGGAATGTTGATTGCCCAAGAGAATACACCGAACAGATTCTGGTTGCCAAGGATGTAGGTTGCATAGTAGGTGCCCATGCTGATCATGGCACCGTAGATCTGCTGCAAAATGTAGGTGACGCAAATCATCATATAATATTTGTTGCCAGCAAGCAGCTTTGCAGCCTGAACCAGATTGTACTTTTCGTCCTGCTCGATTTCCTTTTTGTCGGTGGTATCCACCAATTCGCCTTCCGGCAGTTCCTTCACGGAGAGAACGGAGAGGGTGTTGACAAGCAGACCGATGATGGCGTAGATGATTGCAACAGTGCGCCAACCGGCAGCACCACCGCCCAATGCCGTAACAGCACCCAGCGTGATGGACTGGATGAGCAGGCTGGTGGCAAAGGCGAACATGAAACGCCAAGAGCCCATCTCGACCTGTTCGGCACTGTTCTTCGTGACGAGAGCAGTCAGTGCAGAGTAAGCAATGTTGTTGGCAGTGTAGAATACAGCGTTCAGCAGAGTATATGCGATCAGAAACCATGCGTACTGTGCAAACTGTCCCAGATTGGTCGGGATGGCGAAAATTGCCACCAGCGTAATGGCACAGCCAATGTAGCCGTACAGCATCCAAGGACGGGCTTTGCCCATCTTAGAATGCGTTTTGTCAATCAAAGAACCAAAGAAAATGTCCGTCACACCGTCCAGCAGTTTGGAAACTGCAATCAGAGTGCCGACAATACCGGGGTTCAGGCCAACGGTGTTGGTCAGATAGATCATGACGAAGGAGGACAGGAATGCATACACCACGTTGCCTGCAATATCGCCTGAACCATAGCCGACTTTATTATACCACTTTAGATAACGCTTCTCAGTCATTGTGCTTTCTCCCATCTTGCTTGTTTTGTGTGGGCGCGACCAATCTGCTGCGCACTTCAGACTGGGATTCTCATTACGCAAGTTGCCCAAATCTCTTGCGTTCCGTCTGAAAATATTATAGAATCTAATGGAACGAAAAGATATAGACAAGATGGAACAAAATATGCACAAAATCAAAGAGTTTGTATTTTTTTGATAGAACATTTCCCAAATCACTGTAAAATCTCTGAAGATGAGGAGGACGCAGGGATGTATTTCAACTCAGGATATTTGAACAACTCCCGTTTGGATTTCAAAGACTACTCAAAGCCGCTGGTCGTAGGCAGTTGCGGCACGTATCGCTTGAAAAAACGACCTAAGCTACCTACTTTTTGGGCAAAGGGTCGCAGAGACTATCAAATTCTCTATGTGGCATCTGGTAAAGCACACTTCTGGTTCGATGGTGTTGAGGAAGTGGTGACTTCTGGACACATGGTGCTTTATCAGCCGAAAGAAATCCAGAAGTATGTCTACTATGTAGAAGATCATCCAGAGGTGTTCTGGATTCACTTTACAGGATATGATGTCAAAAACATCCTGAACTATCATGGAATCCCCTTGGACAAGCACGTTTTTTACAGCGGCACACTGCCGGATTACAAAATGCTGTTCCGAAAGATCATCCGGGAACTGCAACAATGTGAATATGGCTATGAAGACTATATTGCTTCTCTCTTCAACATCATTCTGCTTTTAGTAAGCAGGCAACAGCAGGAAAGCGAGAAAACAACTACAAGCATCCCCGAAGAAATCGAAGCTGCCGTTGCATACTTTAACGAGAACTATAACACAAAGGTCAGTGTGGACGATTACGCAGAATCGCTGCATATCAGTACGAACTGGTTTATCCGTAATTTTAAGCAGTACATGAAAATAAGCCCTGCACAATACATCCTGTCCCTTCGGATGGTAAATGCACAAAGCTTATTGGAGAACACCGAATACAATATTGGAGAAATTGCAGAGATCGTAGGGTATGATAACCCACTCTATTTTAGCCGGGTATTCAAGAAAGAGTATGGTGTCAGTCCGGCACAGTACCGAAAGAATCTGGAAGAATCTACTGAAAAATGAGAAGGATTCCTTTACCAAAAGGACGCTGCCGCCTCCGGGTGAGAGGTTGCAGCGTCTTTTTTTTGGTATCATCAGAGGGCGAATGATCTGTCAGACCGAACAGCTCTCAGCGAATTGGATACTTTTAGCTTGCATTTTCCTGTTCGTCAAGAATGCGCCAGCCGTCCATCAGGTCTGAATTTTCCATAATAAAGGTGTGGGCAGTATCCTGTCCCCACGAGTTATCGTATTTCAGCATCAGATAATCGCTCAACTCGGTTCGATTTTTGAACTTCAACAAGCGATACGGCTCCTGAAAAGCGACCTTTTCAACGAAATATACTGCATCCGATGTGGGAAGCATAACGCCGACATGACCGATCATAAGAGAATTGTCCGTTTCAGAGAACTGATCGTGCAGGACTACGGAGACGAGACGGATCTTATCATCGTCCACGAAGGAGAGACCGCGTTTCTTCCATTCCTGCTGAATCGTTTTCAAATGGGTAGGAATATCGGTCGTATTGGTGGTTTTAACCGGGGCGAACAGCGCATCAAACTTTTGCCGTTCGCCGCCGCAAAGGGATTCCGGGTCAGAATCCAGTGTTTCGTAGTCCATAAACAGGGTGTCCTCGGCTGAGTCAAGGTCTGCCTTGCCCGTGACAGTAATAAAATCACCGAACAGCCCACAAGCGGTGATTCGACAGTTCCAGCCGGGGAAGGTATCGTATTTTTCTGTCCATGCGTCCTGCATGGAGTAAGGATCGTATTTCAGATCCGAAGGCTTGGCGTTTTCAAAACCTGTGGTGAGCCATGCCGGGTCCACAACATTGTTGAACTTTTGCACATGATCAAAGAAGGTCTGTATCCGCAGGTCGGATACGCCGGCATCCTGCAAAAGTTTGGAAAGAAGAGCCTGTGTATTAGAATCTGCCAAATTGGAGTATTCAATTTGCTGAAGGACGGGCTGAGAAGCTTTTTGAGTGCAGCCCCCTGCCAGAAGCGCACCGCAAAAAAGTGCAGCGGAGCAGACAAGAAAAGTTCGACGTTTCAAAAATGGTCACCTCGTTGTGTTTTTCGGAAAGTTTCTTTGAGTGCCGGAGTCTCAACCATAAGCGAAGAGAGCAACGCCGTTGGTCTCGTAACGAATGGTATCACAGATAAACAAAGAAAATCAATGACTTCTGTCGTATTTGACCATATATAATGTTGCAGTATCCATATCCCATACGGCTAACGCCCATTGGGGGAAAGACAATGCGGCAGCTTTCTGAACGATTTTCTTCATGTCGGACACAACAGGAGTATACCCAAGTTGGAATAAGAATTTTCCGTTTTTTCCGAATGGAAGGTTCAAATCGCTTTCCAGATAGACGGAGGATACCAACTTGTGAAGCGCGGCACGGCAATCCCATAGATTCCCCCATGCTGCAGTGGAAGCTTGAAGAAAAGCCTCGCCCACATTATAATAGGCCGTAATCGTGATGTGTGTGGCTTTCCCCCGTATAGGATTTGAAAAGCCAGGAAGACCGATAGGGCATCTTTTCCAGACCGATTTCACATAGATAATGCTGCTCCTCAGAGATGGGTTTCTTCTTTTTCATACATTCCCTCGCTTGTATAACGGCAGGCAGATGTTCTTCGGTGGGGCTTCTTCCAAGAAAAATCACTCGTGAAGATTGAAACGGGAGTTTTATGGTACGCAGTGCCAGCAAGCAATGCAGACGTATATACATCTGCTACTTTTGCTTTGCAAAATACTTGTTGGGGAGCACCCAAACCCTTGAACTGCATCCCGTGGATGCAGGCTGTTTTAAGCAAATAAAAAGGAAAACTGTTTTACTTTTTGCGGAATTCCCCATACAGCCACTCTGCCAATGCCGACATAATAGCCTTGTACTTGCTGGTGTCCTCAAACAAGGAAGAGAAGGTGTCCTGCGCTTCGAGATAGCTGTCCTGTGCGGCAGTATCAAAAGCCTTGGGGAAGATGCTCTCGGTAAAGATCTGCGGGTCGGAGCTTCGCGCCAGCTTTGCCAGCTTCGGGTCGGCCAGCAGACGGTCGTGCAGGGCAGTAAGCAGCACCCGGTCGGCATTGGTGAACTCGCCCTTGAACTTCTCGTTGATCTTCAAAATGATCTCGTCCAGCGGCTCCTTGGGGTCGTGGCCGAGAGCACCCTTCTGGGTGACTGGCTCGTAGACGCCCTTTGCGTGTTCCAGCTCAATAGCACCGGCAAAGGTTTTTTGCAGCTTGTAATACTCCAGCTGCAATTTGCCCTCCAAGTCCAGTGGAGAGACCTCGTCCGGCGGCAGCAGCTTGAGCAGGTAAGCGCAGAATACGTTCTCCTTGTGCAGCTCTTCATCGAACATCCGCGCCACCTGTGAAACGTAGCCGTACCACTTGACAAGGCTGCGTAGCAGACGGCGGAACTGGTACCGCTCGGCCTGCGTTTTCTGATTGTAGCGGTCCGCCACGGGCTTCAGGATGCTGCTCATGCGGCCCACGGCGTTTTTATCCTGCTTGGTGCTGCGGAAATACTCCTTGGCAAAGGCGTCCACATCCGCATCGGAATAGACGGCAAAGCTCCGCAGCTCCTTCTGGGTCTTGTAAATAAGGTCGGTGTTGACCTCCTGCTCCAGAAAAGTCTCCTGATAAAAGGGCTGGAATGCCTCCTGGATGTCCTCTGCCTTGTTCACGAAATCCAGCACAAAGGTGTCGGTTTTGCCAGGACAGGTACGGTTCAGACGGGAGAGGGTCTGAACCGCCTTGACGCCCTTCAGCTTTTTGTCCACGATCATGGTGTGGAGCAGCGGTTCGTCAAAACCGGTCTGGTATTTTTCTGCCACGATGAGCACATTGAAGTTGTTATGAAACTCCTTTTTGGTCTGGCTCTCCGCAATGTGGCTGCCGTCGGCGCGGACGTTCAGGGACTGCTCCGTGTACTCCACGCCGCCGTCCGGTACGGCACCGGAAAATGCCGCTAAGATCTGCACATCGTCATAACCCTGCTCCGCAATGTAGCGTTTGACCTCGTGGAAGTACCGCACCGCTGCCAATCGGGAGGAGGTGACTACCATCATCTTGCCCCGTCCGCCAATCTTGTGACTGGTGGTCTCCCGGAAGGTCTCTACAATGATCTTTGCCTTCTGGCTGATGTTGTAGGGGTGCAGCTCTTCGTACTTGCGGATGAGCTTTGCCGCCCGGCTGGCGGGCAGGTCGGGGTTGTCCGGAATGGTCTTGGCGATCTTGAAGCAGGTGGAATAGGTCATGTAGTTTTGCAGCACATCCAGAATGAACCCTTCTTCAATGGCCTGCCGCATACTGTAAATGTGGAAAGGGTGGTGGCTGCCGTCCGGGTATTCGGTGCCAAACAGTTCCAGCGTGGCGGCTTTTGGGGTGGCGGTAAAGGCAAAGAAGGACAGGTTCTTGTGCCGCCCGTGGGAGGTCAGTTCCTTCACCAGTGCATCCTCCGGGTCGATCTCGTCCTCCGCTTTGCCCTCCAGCTCGGCATATTCCCGCAGCGCATCCTCGGTGTCAGCAAGGGCGGCTTTTAGCTTCAAAGCAGAGGTGCCGGTCTGGGAAGAGTGCGCTTCGTCGATGATAACGGCATAGTTCTTCCCGGCGGTCTTGTTTACCTCGGTGTAGATGACCGGGAACTTTTGCAGCGTGGTAATGATGATGCGTGCGCCGTTGTTGATGGCATCCCGCAGGTCGCCGGAGTTTTTGCCCTCGCCGATGGCCTCCACTGCACCCAGCGTATGGTCGAAGCCAGAGATGGTCTCCTGCAGCTGTGCGTCCAGCACGGTGCGGTCAGTCACCACGATGACACTGGCAAACACCGGCTTGTTCTCGGTGTTGAACAGGGAAGCCAGCCGGTACGCCGTCCATGCAATGGAGTTGGATTTGCCCGACCCGGCGCTGTGCTGGATGAGATAGTGCTGCCCGGCACCCTTCTGCCGCACGTCTGCCACAAGCTTGCGCACCACGTCCAGTTGGTGATACCGGGGAAAGATGAGGGTCTTGCCCTCCTGCAGGCTCATGAACTTTTGCAGGATGTCCATCATGCTGTCCTTCTGGAACACTTCTTCCCAGAGGTAGGCGGTAAGGTAGCCGTTGGGGTTGGGCGGGTTGCCTGCGCCGCCGTCCCGCCCGGCACCGTTGGAGCCCTGATTGAAGGGCAGAAAGCGGGTGTCCTTGCCCGCCAGCCGGGTGGCCATCCACACCTCGGTCAGGTCTACGCAAAAGTAGCCCAGAATGCGCTTGTTGAACTGGAAACACACCTCCCGCGGGTCCCGGTCGTGCATCCACTGCTGCTTGGCGTTCTCCACAGTCTGCCCGGTGAACTGGTTCTTCAGCTCAAAGGCGAACACCGGGATGCCGTTTACCGCCAGCACCATGTCCACCGAGTTGTGGGTGGTGTCGGAGTAGAACCACTGCCGGTTGCAGGTGATCTCGTTTTGGGCGTAGCGCTGGGCATCCTTCTGGTTCAGCGCGGACTCCGGCTGAAAATAGCACACCCGGAACCGCCGTCCCCGGTGCTTGAACCCATACCGCAGCACCGAAAGCAGCCCGTCCGCATCGCAAGCATTGTTAAAGGCCATGCAGAACTTCCGCACCGGGTTTACCGGGTTCTGCTTTTCAAAAAACGCCCACTCGTTGGGCTGGGTCTTTTGCACAAAGCGGATCAGGGTATCCACAAACAGCCCCAGCTTGGGGTCGTAGCAATCCCCGTTGCGGGTGTAGCCCCCGGCAGGGGAGAGCAGCGCCGCCGCAATGTCCGATTCAAACTGCTTTTCGGTGGTGTTGAGGGGCATGATTAGACCTCCTTTTAGAGAATAAAACTTTTATCACAAACGGCTTTTAACGTTTGGTCATCTACTCCAGCGCGATGGCTGTTCAGGGAATTATGGGATGGAAAGATTCTTCTCAGGAGATGGCTGTATGGAAACGAGTACTAAAAAACAATTTTTTGGATACGGCACAGCCAGACAACGGAAGACTGTATGTTGATCTCTCGCGTGGAAAATGCCCTAGTTGTGGCTTTACAGGTGTTCATGTTTTGAGCGATACGGAATATCAATCTCTTGATTTTTGGCGTAAACCTGTATCGGATGCACTGAGCGGAGACCGGATTCGTGTAATTGATACGGAAGAACATACGGCGCAACTTTCTCATAAAGATCAGAGAATGGATTTATGGAGCCAGACAGAACATTATGAGCTTCGCTTCCAAGACTTGATTCAGGAAGGGGAAAATCCAATCGATATTTTGAGTAGCACAACCACAATGGAAGTGGGCATTGATATTGGCTCACTAGTTGCCGTTGGCCTGCGCAATGTTCCCCCAATGAGAGAAAACTATCAACAGCGTGCTGGTCGAGCGGGTCGTCGGGGTGCCAGTTTGTCTACGATTGTTACATTCTGCGAAGATGGTCCGCATGATACGCTTTATTTCAATAATCCGGTGCCTATGTTCCGTGGAGTCCAAGACGCCCGTGGATAGACATTCAGAGTGAGAAACTGTTACAACGACATTTAAATATGATTGTGCTACAGGAGTTTCTTGCGAAGAAGTATTCCAGCCTCGATCAAATGACCGCAGTACTTTTTCTGGATGAAGCATTAGATGAGTTTATAGAATATCTGCCGACCGTTGCAATCTCGCAGGGAGATTTGCTTGTGCCGGCGGGAATAACAGTAGATATGGAGGATTTTCGTAAAGAATTGATAACAAGCCTGAAGTTACTGCAGGAAAAGAGAAATACGCATCCAGAACAATTCGGTGCATTGCCAAATGTTCCGCCTGATAAGCAAAAAACACTGCTTGATGCTCTTTATGAGGAAGGTATCATACCGACTTATTCTTTCCCGAAAAATGTTGTTAGTACCTATATTACAGACATGAGCGGAAAGTTGCGCTATGAGGTGGACCGGGGTCTGGACGTTGCGATCAGCGAGTATGCACCGGGACGCTCCATAGTTGTTGATAAGCAAACCTATCAAATCGGTGGACTCTTCAGCCCTGGAAGTGACCGTGTGTATGGTCAGGCGACTACTCCTGCACGGGCGTATATGGACGATGCAAATTATCTGAAGCCTATCCTGACCTGCCCAGAGTGTGGGTGGTTTGGACTTGCGGATGAACGTCCAGATGTTTGTCCTTTCTGTGGAAATCGTGCATTAGAGGAAGGACGACAAATGCTTCGGCCATGGGGATTTGCACCTAAAAATGCAGAAGTAGTTCCGGACGCTCAGCTGGACGAGGAATATTCATCTGTTCAGCCTCCGCTTTATTCTACTCTTCCAGATGCGGAGGACATTCAAGCAATTCCCGGTTGCCAAAACATCCGAATGGCATCTCGCACGAATCAACGAATTATTATGGTGAATCAAGGGGCGAACAATAAGGGCTTTATGGTATGTCCTGATTGCGGTGCGGCGATGCCCGGGGATGATGGAAAGGTATTGAATGGAGTGCAGCGCCCATACAAGTCGAAATATGCAAGAGCGAAATGCAATCATAGTAACGCTAGAAATGTCAATATTGGCTATGATTTTATTACGGACATGCTGGTTTTGGAAATCAAACTTGATGAGCAAAAAATGGATATTCATCGAACAGACAATCCATGGCTGACAAGGGCTGCACAATCACTGGCTGAAGCCTTCCGTTTGGCGGCAAGCAAGGAACTTGATGTTGAGTTCACGGAACTTGTAACGGGATATCGAATCCGTACAAATGCTGCAGGAGCATTTGTCGATGTTTATCTGTACGATAGCTTGTCCAGTGGTGCCGGATACGCAGTCAGTGTGGCGGATAATATTGAAAAATTGCTGAAACAGATTCGGGAACTGCTTGTCTCTTGTGACTGCGGAAGTGCTTGTCATAGGTGCCTTAAGCATTATCGAAATCAATATGTTCACGGTCTGCTTGACAGATTTGCAGCACTGGAACTCCTTGAATGGGGGACTTCAGGAAAGCGCAGAATCATTGAGCGTTGAAGAACAACACCGGCTCCTGCTCCCGCTGGAGTCGATTTTGAGAGTGTCTGGATGTACGCTTGTTGCTTTAGACGATGGCATATTAGTAAAACGTAAAGGAAAAGAGAGAAAACTCGTAGTCTATCCTGCCATGTGGAAAGAGCCGCAGCAAGAAGATACAGTATATGTGAGCAACGCATATATAAAGTATGCAAAGCCATATGCTGTGCAGAAAATTCTGAATTCTAATGAAAAAGCCACACTTCACTGAGTTGATTGGAACAAGAGCGAAGTGTGGCTTTATATTATAGTGCAAAATTTAGATGAAAAAGATCATTTATTGACTTTCGAATTTTGTCGTCGGGTATAGTGTAATGCTTTAATTGGAGAGCATAAATAATATATTCTAAATATATTAAATCTAACAGTGACAATCCAATGAATTCTTTGCTGAGATCTCCATGAGCAAAATGATTTCGCTGATCAGCTAAACGTTTCCCCATTTCTTCATAATGAAGTTCTTGACCATTCTGATTATAAAGATGTCTTCCGAAAGTGCCGATGAGATCATCAAAATCCTTTCCGATTTGAATAATCTCGTTTTGAAGAGAATCAGCGCGAATGAGTTTCTTTAGAAATTGATATTTATGCTTGACCTTGCCAGTACTTTGGTTAATCAAAGATTGAATTGCACTTTCGACTTCGGACTCGGCTCGAAGTGAACTTTCCTTTTAGGAAGTCCATCCGGGTATGCATGTTTGAATTCCCATTCAAAGGCAGCTGTAATCATAACGAAGCGAGCTTCGTCAATATGGCGACCATTTTCGTAGCTAGATGGAAGATGACGCAGGTAAAGTGTATTGTTACAGATGTCCGTTAAAATTTTTCCTTCAGAACCGGAAAGATAAGATATCTGGATGAGTTGATTATTTTTAAGGGGAGAAGAGCTTGATTTATTTTGATCTTGTAAAATATATAGCGTAGCAAAAGACTCATGCTGTCCATTGCCAAAAGGCGTAGATAATGTTGCTTTAGGAAGGTAAACGTCCTTACGATAGCACAAAAATTGAAGAAAACGCTTGGCAAAAAAACATAACTGATAGATAAAAATGTAATCATTGGTTGGTTCAAATGTAAAAGACATCACAGAGGACAGAGAAATAGGAACGCTATCTATTCCTGGATGGAATCCACGTGAAATACAAAATTGGACATAAACCAAATGATTGTCTAAATAAAACTGCTGCTTCGGAGTAGTGGTTGTGTTCAGATCTTTTGTTGTAAATGTAAAAACACCATCTTCTGAGAAATGATTGGGATCGATAGAAATCATGTAAGACTGGTGAAGTGGATGAACTTTATCAATTTCTGAACAAGAAAAAGTAATACGATCAATTAAATCGGAATTATGACGACAATCGATATAGGCGAGAACGGGGACTGTTAAAACAGAATTATAACTTCCGATGTTGGCACCTTTCTCAGTAATAAAATGATGGTTCGACCAGTTTCACTGCATTGTCCGGTTAGAAAAGGAGACTCCATTTGTGGGGAGGCAGAGGTATATGTGCCTTCCCCGATAGGGGTTAAAATCCAATTAAACTCGATTTCAGAAGATTTATCGGCGGGAGGTATAAGGCGTAATTCAGAACCGTCAAAAACAAAGGTAAACAAAATATCCTTATAGTTAAGCTGTCCTGTATAGGTGTCTAGCTCCAATAACGCCATATAAAATAGCACCTCCCTTTAGTTTGAAAATCAATCAAATCATCTGAAAATGCTTCAAAGCCTCCACAATCGCATCCTCTTTCTCCTTCGGACACTGGGGCTGCTTTGTATTTTCGGACTTCGCCTTGTGATGGTTCTCTCGTACCTCCAGACCGCATTTCTGTTTAACCTGCGAGATATACAGGGAAGATACCTTCAGCCCGGTTTGTTCCAACACGCGGGCTGTGATTTCAGGATAAGTCGCACCCTTTTGCAATCCTGAAGCGTCCATGCCCTCCAAAGAGAACTCTACACGGACTTTTTTGGAGTCGATCTCACCCTTGGAAAGCGCAATTACACATTCCACATGTGTCGTCGCTAGAATCGGAACACATGGATTCAGCCTCGTTAGAAGCATGGGAACACAAAACAGCAGGGGAGTGGTTCTCCTTGCTATTCTTGCGAAGCGGCTTGAAATTCTTGCCGTCCACGCTGTTCTTGAACCCGGTCTTGTAGACAAAGACAATCATGTAGGGGTCTTTGTTCCCATCACTATCATAACCGCCCACGATTACTTTTTCAACTATACTTTCAAAAATATGTCGGTCAAAGGTGTCCAGAACCTCATTCTGTTCAAGTGTCTGTCGGAACATGGCGACACGCTTGCGCATGGTAGTTTCGGTTTCGGCTGCATCTTGCAGGCTTTCACACTCTTTCTGCAACTGCTCAATCTGGCTGGACAGGTCTAAATACTTTCGGTCGTAGGTCTCCTTGTCAATGGTATCTTCAAGACGCATATCAACCAGCTTGTTTTTCTTGACTTCCAGAGCGTGAATGTCCTTTTCAGCTTTTGCAAGACGCTTGCCCGCGTTGCTTTCGGAAAGGGCTTCTTCCGTCCGTTTCATAAACTCGTCCAGAACATCCTTGTTGTTCTGGCACAAGAGGCGATAGGATTCTACAAAAGCCCGTTCAATCGTTCTTTCGTCAACACCCTTGCTCTCCGGGCAGAACTTTTTTCCTTTTTTGGTGGAAACGACACATTGCCAGATTGCTTTATTATATTGTGAACTGCTATGCCAACTCCTCCTTGTCAGGGTGCCACCACAGAAACCACATTCTATCATGCAGCTAAAAGCGTATTTCCGACTGAACTTTTCACGTTTGCCGTCCACGTTAAGGCTGCGGGGCTTTGCACGCCGCCGCAAAATTTCCTGTGCGGCTTCAAAGACTTCTTCCGAAATAATGGGCTCGTGGTGCTCACGAATATAAAATTGATCTTCCTCGCCGAAGTTGTACAGACGCCGTTTTGAAATAGGGTCAACGGTAAATGTCTTTCCTAACAAAATGTCGCCTTTGTATTTTTCGTTTTTGATAATGCCGATTACGGTACTGTCTGCCCATTTGGGACTGCCGCGTTTGGTTTTATAGCCTAAGTTTTCAAGTTCTTTGGCAATAACCGAACCACCGGCACCCTCCGTGTATCGCTGAAAAATGTAACGGACAACAGCCGCTTCTTCTTCGTTGATGGTGATGGTTTTGTCCTCTGGATTGTAGTCATAGCCTAAACAGCCCTGAAAACCGACCAGCTCACCGCGCTGCATCTTCATCTTCAAGCCCTTTTTGACATTCGCAGAAATATTTTCGACTTCCTGCTGTGCAACAGAACTTAAAATCACAAGGAGCAGTTCGCCGTCCATAGTAAGGGTGTTGATGTTTTCTTCTTCAAAAAACACAGCCACACCTTTATCTTTGAGCATCCGAACATATTTCAGAGTGTCAAGCGTGTTTCGTGCAAACCGCGAAATGGATTTGGTAATCACCATGTCCACGTCACCGTTCATACAGTCGTTGATTAACCGCTGGAAATCCTCGCGCTTTTTTACCTGCGTACCCGTGATAGCTTCATCAGCATAGATGCCGGCCAAAGACCATTCCGGCTTACTTTTTATAAGTTCGGTATAGTATTTGACCTGCGATTTGTAGCTGTTCAGCTGATCTTCGGTATCAGTGCTGACACGACAATAGGCAGCTACGCGTAGCCTTTTTTCAAAGTTTGTACGCGCTCGTGGCGAGAGCGTGTTGTGCGCTTTAATGACTTCAACATCTTTCATGCTTGACCTCCTTATTGAATGTGTTCCTTTCATTGCGTTAATCATAACGCCAATGCAACACAAAATCAAGAGGATAGTTCGGAAACCACACGATAATCTTTCATTAAGCGCTGTTTGATAAGGGAATACTCTCTATCGGTTATGAGCTTTCTTTCCAACAGCTGCTTCAAAAAAGCAAGCTGAATGCTATAACGTATCAAATTTTGTTCTTTCAAAAATATCCCCCTTTCACAAAATAAAAAATGAGCCAACGGATGGCTGCTGGCAGCAGCCCACGGGAATCTCACCCCTGCATTCCTCATGCAGCCCTACTCATTGCCTGCGACGCTCTGAACGCTCGGACTTTGACGGTAAGGGAGTATCAGCCTGCCTGTATGTCATGGCCCGCAAGCAGCCGCGCTTGCATTGCGGCGGGGTGGTGATCGCTCCACTTTTCAAAGAAAAGCATCGTGGCGCACCCGCCGTCCGGCTCGATACAGACAGCAACGTATCCGTTTGCCCTATGATGCACCGCCATTGTCCTGCGGGCATATTTTTCAAGGTGCTGTCCCGAAACGTGGAAAGGGTCAGCCCGTTTCGGCTTTGGTTACAATAGAAGAAATCAGTTTGATTTCCAGATGGCGTTTCATGTACTCGTCTATGCACACATGAGGCTGACCGTGCTTGTCATAGAGAATGCCTGTACAGAGCTTGTTGATATAACCTCTGTAATGTCGCAAAACCTGTTCAACGGCATCGGTGTCCCCAGCGCAGGCAGAACGAATCACCGAGAGCGGTAAAAACTCTCTGCTCGTGTGTTCATAGGAGTTCATTTACGCCTAACCTCCCTCCGGCAAGTGCGCCTTTAGCTTTTTTGCAGCTCGTTCAGCGTTTTTGTCCGGTGGCGCTGTACAGCACTCCGGGACATTCCCATGAGGTCGCCAATCTCGCCATCGCCCAGTTCCAGAACGCAAAACAGAATCAGAATGCTTTGTTCTTGCTTCGGCAGGGCGGCAAACGCATTGGCAACAAGTTCATTGTCGATGTGCAGATCACAGCCGTAGGACGAAAATATAAATTCTTCGCTCGGATAATGGTCTACACTCGTGAGCTGCCCCAGTTCTTCCAACGAAAGAACGCTGAATGACTTTTCACGGTCAAGCAAGCGTTTCTTATTTCGGTGATAGTTCCGGGCCTCATTTCGCAGTACCGCTTTGCAGAACGCATCGAATCGGTACTGTTCGCCATCGTTGCGAGGGATAGCTTCCATCTTCTCACCCCCTTTCCGTGGGGATGTCGGGTGGATTTTTCCCTTTCCGCTAATATGACACCTGAAACACCCGATTCTGCCCGCTTTTTTGAAAATTTCCAAAAATATTTTTGAAACAGACAGCTTTTCAGGCGGCAATAGAAAAGCCCAGCAGACCGAAAACGGCCAACCGGGCATAATGACAGCACGAAACGCGCAGTATCTACATCGTATAGTACATAGTAAAAGCCCTGCTGACCCTGTGCGGGAGCAAGGCAAACTTATCGCCCTTGACAATATCGCTTTGAAGATAGCCCTTATCGCTCAACTGGAGTACTTTTCTATAAATAGAAGGTACACTTATTTTTGTCCAGCGAGAAAGATGGTGGTACTCCACATCCTTTTGAATGTCATAGGCGCTTTGGGGTTTCTCCAAAACAATGCCAAGTATAACTAAATCGATTGATGACATAACGACACCTCCACTTTTACTATTATCAATAGTACTATTAATGATAGCAAAAGTCAAGGCAACTGACCAAAAATGAACTTCAAAACTTTTTTTCGTTGGCCCTCTTATTAAGCCATCTACCCAGTAGCATTTTCCTTTTCTTCCACCGAGGGAATCACAGAAAAAGTGAAAACAGAGCCGATAACATCGGAGTTTTTTCTCTGTGTTATCGGCTCTGCGTCTTAGCGTCTGGCTCTTGCACGATGGATAGATTTAGTTGTCGAACTGCGATTAAAGTTTCGTGTTTACATTTGGGGCAAAACAATGGGAAATTTTCAAGAATGGTATCGCTGCGGATTCTTAATCGTGTTTTACTGCCGCAGACAGGACATAATACCCACTCAATATGACTCATATCCTTATTGCCCGCAGCAAGTAACCCGATATTCCTTGATATGACCGGGGTAAGAATGTACTTTGTCCATAAGCGGCCCTCTTGCTCCCATTGTAAATGCGATGTCACTGCTTTTAATCGACATGAGAATATCCCCACAGGAAAGATTCAAATATCGCATCGTGTTTTCGGGCAGCCTCACAACACCGTTTTGAGAAATATGCAGCCAAGTATAGCCTCGTCCTTTATAGCGAACGAATTCTCCTTCATCAATCGTGTACTGTGACAATGCGGGACAATCATCTAATATATGCTTCAATTTTGATTGCGCAA
>VOFD01000771.1_pt1 | contig 58000 bp, 63 predicted proteins | sample 5384101 | NCBI WGS metagenome assembly VOFD01 (sample SAMN12384723, study PRJNA508395) | human gut metagenome | isolation source: healthy gut C | host: Homo sapiens
ATGAGTATTACGAGAAAATTATGAAGGTTTATAGATAAAAAGAAATTAATGGAACCATTTGTTGTGTGATGCAGGTGTGAGGTTTCCTTACCTTAAAGGATTGCATTATAATGCGCTTGGTTTTCAAAATGAGAAATATTTCCGAGGTGAAAAATGAGCTTGAGTTTGGTTTTGCCATGCTACAATGTGATGAAATATTTGCCGAAATGCTTAGATAGTATCTTTAAAAATGATTGTAGTGATATTGAAATTGTATTGGTGAACGATGGCTCTTCTGATGATATCGGGGGGGCTAAGCCAATATTTTAATAAGAACAATTGTGATCACAATATAGAATTTGAGTACAAAGGTGCATGGATTAAAATAATTCACACACGTAATTGTGGTGTTTCAGCAGCACGAAATACAGGAATTGAAAATGCAACAAGTGATTACATTGTATTTATTGATCCCGACGATACTGTGAAAGAAATTATTTTTCCACGATAAAGGCGTTCATGACATCGACAAGCGTAGATGTTGCCATTTTGGGATTCTATCAGATTGTAGAAGACAAAGATGGAAATATAGTAAAAAGAAGGAGAAATTTTTCCCCAAAAGAATTATATTTCTAATTCAGTCGAAGAGACAGTGAGAAATGTCCTTCCCAAATATCTTGGATATTCAGTCAACGACATTTTGGAATGGGTGAAGTCAACAGAGGCAATATCAAAAAAGACTTGAATGGGGAGCTGTTTGGCGAAATGTGTATCGTAGAGATTTTCTGAACAAAAATCAAATTCGTTTTAATCCTTCAATCCGTTTAAATGAGGATAGTATGTTCAATGCAATGTGCTTTTCTCGAGCACAAAAAATTAGAACGTTAAATAAGGGATTTTATTGCTATACGATTCGTCCATCTGGTGCCTTTATGAAAAAAACGAGATGCAGAACTAGTGGGAAATAAAATGGCATTGCTCGAAGCGCGTAGTAACATTGTGAATGATCTGAATAAAAGAGGCTTTAATTTTTCTGTTAAAGATTATGCAGGATAAAATGTTATGTCCTGCTTTGAACTGATAATTAAGATGCCTTTTTCCGCAAGGAGAGAGACGAATAAGTATATCCGGAATCCGATTGTAAAAAGAATCTATAAAAGTTTTACCGTTTACGGGGCGAAAAAAAAGTAGATATTCCGCTTTTAGCGTTGAAATGCAACTTACAAGCCTTGATGATATATGCGGTGAATCTTGGTAAACTTTTTGGAGTTCAATTTCAACTATAGATTATATATTTATGTAATCAGTTGAGACGAACATTAGGAAAAAATGATAAAGGTGTATCAGTAAGACTGGTATGTGAGGAGAGAATTTGTGGCTACAAAAGCGGATCGATATGAGGGAATAGATGGATTGAAGGCGTATGCCATTATTGGCATTGCGCTGATGCACGTCCTCGCAAATGGAGAATATGGGATAGGAGGATTTGTGTTTGAACGGCTAATACCATCATTCACAAACCTCGTTTTCCTTTTTATGATGGTCAGCGGTTTTGGCATGTGCTGTGGCTATTACCAGAAAATTATTGAACAGAAGATCAGCGTAGAGGATTTCTACAAGAAACGATACATCAAGATTTGGCCGTACTTTGCACTGCTTTGTGCGTTAGACTTTGTGATTTCACCGAGCAAGGAATCCTTGTTTGAGGTTTTCGCAAACTTGACGTTATGCCAAGGACTTCTGCCAACTGCGCAGATTTCGGTTATTGGTGTGAGTTGGACACTGGCAGTCATCTGTGTGTTCTACATGCTGTTCCCGTTCTTCTGTTTCCTGATTGGAAACAAGAAGAGAGCGTGGGGTGTGGCAGTTGCAGCACTGGTGTTCAATTGGCTGTGTAGCAACTACTTCAATGCTGGAAGAACGAACATCGTCTACGATGCAGTCTATTTCATCGCCGGTGGCCTGATCTTCCTCTATCGGAAAGAGTTGGCTGAGTTCGCATCGAAGCACAAGGTTATCGCTGGAGCGATTCTGCTGATTGCCACAGTTGCTTATTTTGCATTAGACGGCAACACGCTCACGATGTTGTTCTTCTGCGTGGCAGCACTGATCTATACCCTCGGATGCAAGCGGGGGGGTACTGGTCAATCCAGTTGCCAAGTTCCTCGGTGGTATCAGCTTCGAGATTTACCTGTGCCACATGGTAATTTATCGTGTGCTTGAAAAGCTACACATCATTCATCTGTTTGGAAACGGTCTGCTGGCATATATCTTCACAGCGGTTGCAGTTATCTGCGGTTCGGTTGTGTTCTCAGTATGTGCCAAGTGGTTCTTAAATAAAATCGAGACAATCTTAAAAAATAATAAATAATAGGAGAGTTAATCATGTCTGAAGAAAAGAAGTTAAATGGTACTGTCATCGTTACTTACCGCTGCAATGCTCGTTGCTCTATGTGCAACCGTTATAAAGCACCTTCCAAGCCGGAAGAGGAAATCAGCATCGAAACCATCAAGAAGTTGCCGAAGATGTACTTCACAAATATCACTGGTGGTGAGCCGTTCATCCGTACTGATCTGAAGGATATCGTGCGTGAACTGTACAAGAAGTCCGACCGTATCGTTATTTCCACGAATGGTTTCTTCACCGACCGTATTGTTGACCTGTGCAAGGAGTTCCCGCAGATCGGTATTCGTATCTCTATCGAGGGCCTAGAGCAGACCAACAACGAGATCCGTGGTCTGCAGAACGGCTACCAGCGTGGGTATGGCACGCTGAAGAAGCTGCGTGAGATGGGCATGAAGGATGTCGGCTTCGGCATGACTGTTCAGGACAAAAATGCTCCTGATCTGGTCCCTCTGTACAAAATCTCCAACGAAATGGGCATGGAGTTCGCAACGGCTTCTCTGCACAACAGCTTCTACTTTGTTGAGGCAAAGAACATCATCCACGATCGTCCGATGGTTGCGAAGAACTTTGAAAATCTGGTCAACGAACTGCTCCGCAGCAACAGCCCGAAAAAAGTGGTTCCGTGCATATTTTAACCATGGTCTGATCAACTACATCTACGGTCAGAAGCGTCTGCTGCCTTGCGACATGAGTTTTGATACCTTCTTCATCGACCCGTATGGAGATGTTATGCCTTGCAACGGCACCAAGGATAAAGAGGTCATGGGCAACTTGAACAATCAGACTTGGGATGAGCTGTGGAACAGCCCGGAGGCTGAGAAAGTTCGTGCAAAAGTTCGTTGCTGCGATCGTGACTGCTGGATGATCGGTTCTGTTTCTCCGGCAATGCACAAGTACATCTGGAAGCCTGCTACTTGGGTTCTGGTTCACAAGTTCAAGGCTCTCTTCACCAAGCATCCGTACAGCATGTATGAACTGAAGATTTGCCGTGACTATCGTGATGGCAAAGTTACTAAAGAGGATTTGGATAAGTGCAGCACCTGCGATATGAACTGCGTGATCAACAACGGTCTGAGTGAAGCTTCTAAGGAGCAGCTGAAGCATAAGACCGGCGAGGAAATCGTGGATGCTGATATTGCACAGCAGATGGAGACGAAGTGATGAATATCCTATATATAGCTTATTCATGTAACCCTTTTGCAGGAAGCGAAGACAAAATCGGCTGGTGTGTTCCTTTTGAGAGTTCAAAAACAAATAAAGTTTATGTGATTACAAAAGAAGAACAGCGTGAACCAGTTGAGAGATATTTGCAGAGCCATCCGCTTGAAAACATAGAGTTCTATTATGTCGACATCCCGGCTTTTTACAAAAAAATCTTCAAAGGATTTATGTATTCTGGAAGACTTAATGTGTGGAATAAACGGGCCCTTCCTCTTGCAAAGAAAATTTGTGCGGACAATAAAGTTGATATTGTTCACCAAATTACACCGGTTGAGTTCCGTGCAATTGGAGACTATGGGAAGATAGAAAGTGTTAAATTTGTTTGTGGTCCACTTGGGGGCGGAGAGTCTTTGCCTGACGGATTAAGAGATTACGCAAAGGGACATGAAATAATTGAATTTGTTCGTTCAGGGATAAATCGTTGGTATCGTTTTAAGATGAGATCCACAGGGAAACTAAATCTCTGTGACTATATTATGTTTGCAAATCGAGAGACTCGAGAGTTTTTGGGATTAGGCGAAAATGTTCCTTTGGTTACAGAAATTGCCGCGGATGAAGTATCAATTGAGAAAAGAACCATATCAAATGATATAAATCATGAACTCGTTTTCTTGTTTGCGGGAAGAATGGTGTATCGAAAAGGGCTGGATTTACTTTTTGATGCAATAATGGAAATTCCAAACGAATGGAAATATATAGTGAAAATAGTAGGAACAGGACCGGAATTTTCACATTTGAAGCATCGTTGTGAATCAAATTCTTTGTTGGCGGCACATATACAGTTCATGGGGGCAGTTCAATACTCTGAAATGCAAAGGGAATATGAGCTTTCGGATGTACTAATTATGCCAAGTATTAGAGAAACAACTGGAACGGTGCTGATCGAAGCAATGTCTCAAGGAATACCGATAATTACAATCAACAAGTTTGGAGGAGCAATACTGGTAGATGAAAATACTGGTTGGTTATATAGCGGTGAAAATCGAAAATCATACATAGATGGTTTGAAAAATGCAATGGTTGCTTGTATTGTAAATCCGAAAGAAGTAAAAAGACGCGGACAAAATGCTAGAAAAAAAGTAAAAAGAATATACATGGAAAAGAAAATGTGAGCAATATGAGAAAATATATAAGAGACTGAATTGTGTTGATTAAAATTGTCATTAATAATGATTCTGTGTGTAAGAATCCGTAGAAATAAGGAGTACTGGATTGAAGCAAATGGATAAAAAGGATGGTATGAGTAAAACGGTTACAGTAGTGATACCGATATATAATGTTGAAAAGTACCTGAATAGATGCATTGAAAGTGTTGCTGGTCAAACATATAAAAATTTAGAAATAATATTAGTGGACGATGAATCACCAGATAATTGCCCCAGAATTTGTGAAGATTGGAAAAATCGAGATAATAGGATTAAAGTTATACATAAAAAGAATGGTGGATTAGGATACGCAAGAAATACTGGCATTGACTGTGCAACTGGAGAGTATATTTGTTTTGTTGATAGTGACGATTATATTGCTGCAGATATGGTAGAAAAAACATATAAATGTGCAAAACAATATAATGCAGATATAGTATTGTATGGGTATAATGTAGTCGATTCTAATGGAAAAAAAAGTAAAGGAATGCATACCAAAGCCCTATAAAACATTTTATAAAAATGAAGAAATACAGAATTATGTTTTACCTAATATGATAGCGACAGATCCAAATGCAGGGGATGAATTTTGGATGAGCATGTGTGGCGGTTTGTTTTCGATGCAATTGATTAGAAGAGCAAACTGGCGGTTAGTGTCTGAAAGAGATATTATCTCTGAAGATGTATACTCATTACTTCAATTATACAATAGTGTAAAAGTGTTGCATTTTTAGCTGAGCCTTTTTATTACTATTGCGCAAATATGGGCTCTCTAACACATACATTAAGAGTGGATCGCTATGAGAAAATCAAAGATTTTTATGATCGAGCAATTAATGAATGTGAAAAATTAGGATATTCTGAGGAAGTAAAACGTCGTTTATCAAAACCATATATGGATAATACTATGGCGGCGCTTAAGATGGTTCTTCAATCTGATTTGATAACTAAACAAAAAAAAAGATGTGTTTATGGATATTGTAAAAGATGAACATCTTCATAAGGTAATTAAAAGTGTGAATATGAGAAAGATGACCTTAAAAAAGAGGTTGTTTTGGTTAGCAGTAAAGTACAAGATCTATTACATGAGTTATTTTATGGTCGAGATGAGGATATAATATATGATAATAGAAAAAAAGATAATTCATTATATTTTCATAAAAACATAAAATCATTGGTCTGGTTTCAATTGTATTGGTTGATGTTTTATGGCGTACTTAGAGATCTTGTTGGGGTTCCTGGGTATGTAGCATATATGCTTGATTTGTTTAATATTATTCTCATTGCTTATGTGATTTTTAATGGGAAAATGATTAAGTATAGGAACAGTAGAGTAGGGTTGTGGATAATACTGTCTTTTTTTTTTTTGCTCTACGGTTATAGGACTAATTGCAGTAGATGGTTCTCCAATACTCTATATATGGGGCTTTAGAAATGTTTTTAGATATTATGCATATTTTATATCATGCACTGTGCTATTAGATATATCGGATGTCCTAGAGATTATTCCAAAACTAAAAAAAATCTATATAATTAATTTCTTTTATATGTCTTGTAGAATTTGGATTGGGATATTCAGGAGATAATATCGGAGGAATTTTTGGAACACAATCAGGGTGTAATGGATATTTGAATTTATTTTTGATTGTTGTATCTGCAATTTATGTGACAGAATACTTGGAAAAAAAAGATAGGCCTTATGCGGATTATGCTTGCTATAGTTAGTTGCTTCTTTTTGATGGCAATAGCAGAATTGAAGGTTTATCTTTTCGAACTTCCAATTATTATTTTGATTGGAATGATTAATGCAAAATTCAGCTTTAGAAAAATTATTATTATTATGTTTGGAGTTTGTGGAATAGCTATAGGAATTTCAATGCTTGGGCATTTCTTTGAATCATCTGGTTTGGATTTTTTACATCAGATGCGATTTCAAAATACATGGGTGACAGTGGATACACAAACACCGGTGACTTAAGTCGAATGAATGCAGTTTCACAACTTTATGAAAAATTCCTGCATGGGGATTTTTGGGGATCATTGTTTGGTATTGGACTTGGAAATGCGAGTTATTCGGCAGCGTTCTCGTTTTTTAATAGTCGTTTTTATCTTCTGTATCAAGCATTGCATTATCAATGGTTTACTGATGCAATTGTTTTTATTGAGACTGGAACTGTAGGTCTTGTACTTTATGAATTATTCTTTCTGAGAGTATTCACTTACTCAAGAAAAATTAACAAAAGAATTGCAAGTGAATATAGTGGTGAGTTTTCACAACAACTTAGATGTGTGGTGCAAGTGGCTGGGATTACGGCGGTATTATGTGTTGTCAATTCGGTTTATAATAGTGCTTTAAATATGGATGCTGGCTATATGGTGTATTTTATTTTTTGCAATTCCGGCAATTGTTGATGTGTTTATGAAAGGAAACGTTTGTTATGATAAATAAAATAATTAGAAGACTGTTCTATGGAAATAAAGCAGATTCAAAAGCTTATATAGAATATCTCCGTGGTCTTGGTATGAAGATTGGCGAGGAAACCACGATATATGTTCCAACAAAGACTCAAATTGATATTACACGCCCATGGTTGATTACAATTGGAAGTAATGTGAAAATTACAGAAGGTGTCACCATTCTTACTCACGGCTTTGACTGGTCTGTATTAAAAAGGTGTCTATGGGGACATTTTAGGATCGGAGGGGGCGTGGCAATTGGCAACAACGTTTTTATCGGTATGAAGTCAACAATCCTAAAAGGTGTTCATATAGGTAATAATGTCATCATTGGTGCCAATTCCCTCGTTAATAAAGATATCCCAGATAACTGTGTGGCAGCAGGAAATCCTTGTAAAGTTATTATGGGACTAGAGGAGTATCACGAAAAACGTAAAGCGTCACAAGTAGCCGAGGCAAAAGAACTTGTACAATTGTATCGGGAACGTTATGGAAGAGATCCAGATGAGAAAGCACTTCATGAGTTTTTTTGGCTCTTTACAGATGGACATGATGAACTTCCAGAGTGCTGGGAAAGTATGATGAAACTCGGCGGAAATTACGAATATACAAAAGAACAATTTAAGAAAAACAATAAGAAATTCAAAAATATGGATGATTTTCTGAAACAAATTTGATGATAAGGTGTGTATAGAATGAAGGAGGATTGTGGAAATGAAAGTGTGTATCTTGTCAATGCAGCAGATTGATAATATAGGGTCCTTACTTCAATCTTATGCACTGAAAACAACGATTGCAAAATTAGGTAATGAAGTAGAGTTTATAGACATAAAAAAAAAGAGATGAGGACTATAGACTCTTGGGAAATTACAAACAAGAATATCACGAAGAACGTGAGAAAGATGGTCTTCTAGGAAAAATTAGTAAGATCGATCGCTACACGGTAAACCGCTTGAAAATCAAAAGAAAAAGCGTAGAGCAAGGGCTTGTTTTTGATGAATTTCGTAAAGAATATCTAAATATTGATAAAAAAAGTCGTCACTATGATCTTTTGTGTAATTGGTAGTGATGAAGTGTTTAACTGTTTAAATTCAGGCGCTTGGGGATTCACATCGCAGTTGTTTGGTAATGTTGCAGAGGCAAACAAGGTGATTACTTATGCGGCCTCCTGTGGTTCTACAAAATATGAGGAACTTCCAGAAAAGGTTGCTGAGAAAATCAGGAAAACATTTGAGAATGTTTCGGCTTTTTCGGTGAGAGATGAGAATACACACAAATTTGTTGGAAAACTAACAGATAAGTCAATTAACGACAATTTAGATCCTGTGTTGATATATAATTTTGATTACGAGGTGGAACAGGCAGCTTTGCCGAAAATGCCAAAGCATTATTGTGTGGTTTATTCCTATTATAACCGAATTCATACGGCGGAAGAGATTGACGCAATTAAAGGATTTTGCAAAAGTATCAGCTGACACCGATTGCAATTGGTGCACCGCAGTTCTGGATTAAAGATTATATTGTATGTTCACCATTTCAGTGCCTAAAGATTTTTAAAAAGTCAGATTTTGTAATTACGGATACATTCCATGGTACAATCTTTGCTTCAAAATATGCAGATAAATTTGCAGTGTTGGCAAGAGCCAGCAATAAGAATAAACTGTTGGATTTGGTTGGCAAAATTGAAATGAAAGAACACATGATGAGTAATCTTTCAGAACTGGAAGAAAAATATAATCTTTTGAATAACAAGGAAAAATTTGATTCAATTATCAAAGAAGAAACACAAAGAACCGTACAGTATTTGAAAAACAATATGTGATTGACGCATTTTGAATGTTAAATAGCTTATATGTCTATTAACTATGCTCAAATTGCATTTCTGAATTAAAATAATTATGGTTATTAAGGAGTGAGCAATATAGAATGGGAGATAATAGAAATAGTTATCTGATGAAAAATACTATTATATTTACTTTGGGAAATTTTGGATCGAAACTTATTTCCTTTTTTTTAATTCCATTATATACAAATGTACTGACAACTACTGAATACGGAGTAGTTGATCTTTGTTGTAACAGTTGGAACGGTTGCAGTTCCGGTACTTACATTAAATATTTCGGAATCGGTTATGCGCTTTGCATTAGATAAAGACGCTGATAAACAGAAAATAACACAAATCGGGACCGGGGGTATTGCTGATTGGAATGCTCGTCGGGTTATTTATTTTTCCAATATGCCGTTCTTTTGATAAGATTTCTCAATACTCATTACTTGTTTATTTATATGTTATTGCTTCGGCAGCGAGCCAAATATACTTGTGTGACTTACGCGGAAAAGAACTTTTGGTCTGCTATTCGATTGGAAATGTATTAAATACTCTTTTTATTGCTTGCTTTAATATTTTATTCCTATTAGTTTTCAAAGAGGGCATTAGGGGTTATTTAAAAGCCTATATAATTGCAAATATTTTTACTGCAATATATGCAATTGTAATAGGAAAAGGATATAAATCTTTACATTTTTTCTCATATTGATAAAGGCCTATTGATACGAATGGCTAAATACTCGGTTGTGTTAATTCCTAATTCATTTATGTGGTGGATTATGAATTCCTCAGATCGAATTATGGTCTCTAGCATGATAAGTGTGGCTGCTAATGGAATTTATGCTGTTTCGTATAAACTGCCTACATTGGTATCTACACTGACGACGATTTTCAATCAAGCTTGGAGCTATTCTGCAATTCGCGAAGAGGGAACAGAGGATGAAATGAATATAATAATAAAATATTTAAAGCTCTAATCGGAATTGTAATGTTAACTGGAATAGGTATATTAACATTTGCAAAACCATTTTTGAGTGTATATGTATCGGAAGAATATTATACAGCATGGAAATATATGCCGTTATTGACGGTTGGCTGTGTGTATTTAACAATGGCAAGTTTTATGGCAACCAGCTATACTGTTCATAAGGACAGTTTTGGTTATCTTTTTTCTGGAATGTTTGGTGCTATATTTAATATTGTGATGAATTTTATGTTAATTCCCTTGATAGGTGTTTATGGTGCTGCAATTGCTACATGTATCAGCTATATTCTTGTGTTCGTTTTTAGACTTTTTCATACAAGAAAGTATATAAAATACAACGTTAGAAATAAAGAATTTTGGGTGGGAAGCATAATTTTGCTTTTATCGGCTGTATTGATGTTTGTAGATAGTTGGATTGGTTTTTGTTTGCAGTGTTTTCTTTTAATCGTTGTACTATACTTATTTTCGGATATCTGGTTGCCTATAGTAAGAAGAATATTTAAATTAAAAAGGAAGACAATAATATGACTACAGTATGTGAAAAAGGAAAATGCACAGGATGTATGGAATGCATTGACATTTGTCCTAAAAAGGCTATAAAAGTAATTGATTCATGGCAGGAATATAATGCGGTAATTGATACTGAGCAATGTATTCAATGTAATGCGTGCCATAATGCATGCCAAAATAATGTTAAACAAATACTAACTAAACCAATTTATTGGAAACAGGGATGGGCGCAAGATAACTGCATTCGCATGCGTTCTTCATCTGGAGGGGTGGCAGCAGCAATAGAGCGAGCTTTTATAAAAAATGGAGGAATCGTTTGTAGCTGTACATTTAATTTTGGAAAGTTTGAGTTTGATTTTGCAGAGTCGGAAGATGAAGTGAGTAAATTTACAGGTTCAAAGTATGTAAAAAGCAATCCAGGGGGAATATATAAGAAAATTTCAGAAAAGCTTAAATTGGGGAGAAAAGTGCTTTTTGTTGGTTTACCGTGTCAAGTTACAGCAGTAAGACATTATACGAGAAATCATCAAAATTTGTATACAATTGACCTGATTTGCCACGGAACACCTTCGCCACAAATTTTAGACAGGTTTTTGTCTGACTATGGGATTAGGTTGACAGAAGTCCAAAGCATAAGATTTCGGGAAAAAAATAATTTTAAACTAGAACAGAATGGAAAACGTTTTACTGTTCCAACAATTATGGACAATTATCTGATGACATTTTTGAATGCAACAACTTACACGGAAAATTGTTATCAGTGCCAATACGCTAGAATTGAAAGATCTGGTGATATTACACTTGGGGATTCATGGGGAAGTGACCTTGAAAAAAAGCATCCAGGATAAAGGTGTTTCTTTGGTGCTTTGCCAAAATGAAAAGGGAAAAGAACTTATAAATCAAACAGATTTAACACTTGTCGAAGTTGATTTGAAAAAGGCAATAGAATACAATCATCAGTTATATCAGCCCTCTCAAAAACCTAAGCGACGGGAAGTGTTTTTTAAAGAAATAAGAAAGGGTTATGGGTTTAAGAAAACTATAAAAAGATGTTATACTAAGAAATATTTAAAGAATATTGTTAAGACCTTGTTATATAAGATAAAATTTAGGGGGAGGGGTAAAACTACTATTAGATAATTGTTACTATGCCTACAAATGGCAATACAGACTAAATGTTTCGAAAATTAAAGAAGTTTGTATTCGACTGTGCTCTGAAAATAAATTTGAAAAAACTGTGAAATGCTTTGTTCTTCACAAGTTAAAGTATTCGGTTCTTAAAAGTGAAATTCGATTGGCTTGTTAAGATTTTGTGATTTAAATATATCTTATGAAGAAAGAGGCATGATATGAAAAAAAGCAGTAAGTGTTATTGTACCTGTGTATAATGTAGAAAAATTTATTTTCAAAACAGTGAACTCGATATTAAATCAAGATTACAAGAACATAAAAATTATTTTGGTCGATGATGGATCACCAGATATTTCAGCAAAAATAATTGATGAGTTGGCTAAGAAAGACAATAGAATCGTCTGTGTTCATAAAGAAAATGGTGGTGTTTCGTCCGCAAGAAATGCGGGCCTTAAAATAGCAACAGGGGAGTATGTGATATTTATTGACGGGGATGATTGGGTTGAACCAAATTACGTTTCATACTTATTAAATCTCGTGGAAAAGAATAAATGCGAAATTGGCATGAATAAAAATAATTATTCGGATGATAACATGAACTCCAGTGATAGAGAGTATGTTGTGTCGGATGAAAAAGCCATTGAATGGATATACCTAGGCGATATTTTTGTTGCAGTTTGGAATAAGATTTATAGCATGCAGTTTCTAAAAAATAATATTCTTTTTGATGAAAAAATTTGGTACGGTGAAGAAATGCTGTTTAATATTGACTGTCTTCAATTTGTAGATAGTATTGCCGTTGGAGAAAAAAGTGTTATCATCAGATAAGTAATCCAAATTCGGCAATGCGAAAGTTCAATGTTGACAGCAACCTTTGTGGAATCAGATCATTGGAAATTCAAAAAGCACATTGGAGAAAATCAAATCCGGCAATAGTTGATGCTTGGAATTACCATAGGAGAGCATTCAATTTGTTAATTGTAAGAGGCCTTTTAAATAGCAATATGGAAAAGGAATATCAGGACCTGTACGATTCGTGCATTCATAACTTGAAAAGTCAGCTTTGGATTAGTTTGAAAGTGCCAATTTCACTGAGAGAAAAGTTATTATATATTGCATGGGCGATAATTATGGATTTATGTCAAGACGTTGTAAGAATAAAGCTAGAATTAAAGCAAAGGATAATTAATAATGGGAAAATATTTTGGAACGGACGGCTTCCGTGGTGAAGCCGGAATTACATTAACAGCAGACCATGCCTATAAAGTGGGTCGCTTTCTGGGTTGGTATTACAATGTTCTGCGTGAGCGCAATGGTGATACCGACCCTGCTCGCATTGTCATTGGCAAGGACACTCGCCGCAGCTCCTATATGTTTGAATATAGTTTGGTTGCAGGTCTAACTGCTTCCGGCGCCGACGCCTACATGCTGCACGTCACTACTACGCCCAGCGTGGCTTATATTGCTCGTGTGGATGACTTTGACTGCGGCATCATCATCTCCGCGAGCCACAACCCCTACTATGATAACGGCATTAAGCTGATTGACTGTTACGGCGAGAAGATGCCCGAGGAAATCCTGCTGCTGGTAGAGGACTACATTGACGGAAAGCTCCATGTCTTTGATAAGGATTGGACGGAACTGCCGTTTGCTCATCGTGAGCACATCGGCTGCACGGTGGACTACGTGGCAGGCCGTAACCGTTATATGGGCTATCTGATCAGTCTCGGCATCTATTCCTTCAAGGGTGTCAAGGTCGGCTTAGACTGCGCCAACGGCAGTTCTTGGAACATTGCTAAAAAGCGTTTTCGATGCGCTAGGTGCTGACACCTATGTCATAAACAATAAGCCGAACGGCCTAAACATCAACAATAATGCCGGCTCTACGCATATTGAGGGTCTGCAGAAGTTTGTTGTGGAGAAGGGTCTGGATGTTGGTATTGCTTTCGATGGTGACGCCGACCGCTGCCTGTGCGTAGACGAGAAGGGTAATGTCATCACTGGCGACCATATCCTGTATATCTATGGCTGCTACATGAAAGAGCGTGGCAAACTGCTGACCAATACTGTGGTTACGACCGTTATGTCTAACTTTGGTCTGTACAAAGCGTTTGATGAGCAGGGCATTGGTTATGCTAAGACCGCCGTGGGCGACAAGTACGTCTATGAGTATATGGCAAAGAACGGCTGCCGTATCGGTGGTGAGCAGAGCGGCCATATCATCTTCTCCAAATATGCCAGCACCGGCGATGGTATCTTAACCAGTTTGAAGATGATGGAAGTCATGCTGGCTAAGAAGAAGCCAATGAGCGAGTTGGCGGCACCGCTGAAGATCTATCCGCAGGTGTTGGAGAATGTTCGTGTGACCGATAAGAAGGCTACACAGAATGATCCTGCTGTGCAGGAAGCCGTGTCTAAGGTTGCTGAGGCACTGGGCGATACCGGCCGTATTCTGGTTCGTGAGTCCGGCACTGAGCCGGTCGTTCGTGTGATGGTGGAAGCACCTGACCATGATACCTGCCAGAAGTATGTTGATGAAGTGGTCAATGTGATCTGCGAAAAGGGATATAAGGTATAAAGTCAATGACGACTCTGGCAGTGTCCGGAGTCGTTTTGTGTAAGTGGAAAAGTATCATAGAAAAATGAATAATAGGAGAGGCAAAACCTATGTGTGGAATCGTTGGATTTACAGGAAATCGACAGGCGGCACCGATCCTGTTGGATGGCCTGTCTAAACTGGAGTATAGAGGATATGACTCGGCCGGACTGGCTGTCCGTGACGGAGAAAATCTGGCACAGGTCGTGAAAGCGAAGGGACGCCTGTCCAATCTGATCGAGAAAACAGATGGCGGCAAGGCATTGAAAGGAACCTGTGGTATTGGTCATACTCGTTGGGCGACCCACGGTGAGCCGAGCCAAACCAATGCACATCCGCATGTTTCAGGTAACTGTACCCGTTCTGGTTCCGGCACAGTGGAGTCTGAGGTCGTTGGCGTACATAACGGCATCATCGAGAACTATACCGAACTGAAAGAAAAGCTGCTGAAGCACGGTTATACATTCTATAGTCAGACGGATACGGAAGTGGTCATCAAGCTGGTGGACTACTATTATAAAAAGTACAACCTCGGTCCTATTGATGCCATCGCTAAGACGATGGTGCGTGTCCGTGGTTCCTACGCTCTTGAGCTGATGTTCCGGGATTATCCGGGCGAGATCTGGGTGGCGCGTAAGGATAGCCCGATGATTATCGGTATTGCGGATGGTGAGACCTATGTGGCTTCGGATGTCCCAGCAATTCTGAAATACACTCGCAACGTGTATTACATTGGCAACCTTGAGTTCGCAAAGCTCGTTCCGGGTGAGGCTCACTTTTATGATCTGAATGGTGATGAAATCGAAAAGCAGACCACCGAGATCAAATGGGATGCAGAAGCAGCCGAAAAGGGCGGCTTTGAGCATTTCATGATGAAAGAGATCCATGAGCAGCCGAAAGCTGTCCAAGATACCCTGAATTCTGTAATCAAAGATGGAGCTATCGATCTGTCCGGTGTGGAGATCACCGAGGACGAAATTAAAAACTTTGAGCAGATCTATATTGTTGCCTGTGGCTCTGCATGGCATGTGGGCATGGCTGCTCAGTATGTGCTGGAAGATATAGCGGATATCCCAGTGCGTGTGGAACTCGCATCCGAGTTCCGTTATCGGAAGATGCCGCTCAATCAGAAGGCACTTGTAATCGTTGTCAGCCAGTCTGGCGAGACAGCAGATTCATTGGCTGCACTGCGACTTGCAAAAGAAAAAGGCATAACCACAATGGCAATCGTCAATGTGGTAGGCAGCAGTATTGCCCGTGAAGCGGACAAAGTGTTCTACACCCTTGCTGGTCCAGAAATCTCTGTTGCAACGACCAAGGCATACAGTGCACAGCTGGCAGCCATGTACTGTCTGGCGGTTCAGTTTGCGAAGGTTAGAGAAAAAAAATCACTGAAGAACAGTACAGCTACTATATTTCTGAACTGTTGACTCTCCCGGAGAAGATGCAGAAAACTTTGGAAGATAAAGAGCGCATTCAGTGGTTTGCAGCAAAAGTATGCCAATGCACACGATGTGTTCTTCGTAGGTCGTGGCATTGACTATGCTGTCTGCTTGGAAGGTAGTTTGAAACTGAAAGAAATCAGTTACATTCACTCGGAGGCATATGCAGCTGGTGAACTGAAGCACGGGACCATCAGCCTGATTGAGCAGGGAACACTGGTCATCGGCGTGCTGACCCAGAGCGAACTCTATGAAAAGACTATCAGCAATATGTTGGAGTGCAAGAGCCGTGGTGCTTATCTGATGGGGCTCACTACTTATGGCAAGTATGAAATCGAAGATCAGGTAAACTTCACAGTTTATGTTCCAAAGGTGGACGAGCACTTTGTTGGTAGCCTGGCAGTGATTCCGTTGCAGCTACTCGGCTACTATGTGTCTGTAGCCAAGGGCCTGGATGTGGATAAGCCGAGAAACCTTGCAAAGAGTGTGACAGTGGAATAAAAGATAGCAAGAGGAAAAAGTTATGAAAACGACATTACTTATCATGGCAGCCGGTATCGGTAGCCGCTTTGGAACAGGAATCAAGCAGTTAGAGCCGGTGGATGATGCTGGACATATTATCATGGACTACTCGATCCATGATGCAATCGAGGCAGGTTTCAATCATGTAATATTTATTATCCGCAAGGATATCGAGAAAGAGTTCAAAGAGGTGATTGGTGATCGCATTGCCTCTATTTGTGCTTCTCATGATGTAACAGTGGACTATGCTTTCCAAGGATATTAACGATATCCCGGGAACTCTGCCGGAAGGCCGGACAAAGCCGTGGGGAACCGGTCAGGCTGTGCTTGCAGCGAAGGATGTGATTAAAACTCCGTTTATCGTCATCAATGCAGACGATTACTACGGCAAGGAAGGTTTCAAAGCCGTACATGAGTATCTGGTGAATGGTGGCAAGTCCTGCATGGCTGGCTTTGTGCTGAAGAACACCCTGTCTGATAATGGTGGTGTGACTCGTGGCATCTGCAAGATGGATGAGCAGAATAATCTGACTGAGGTTGTGGAGACAAAGAACATTGTAAAGACTGTGACTGGAGCAGATGCAGACGGAGTGGCTGTGGATGTGAATTCTCTGGTCTCCATGAATATGTGGGGCTTGACTCCTGATTTCTTGGATGTGCTGGAGGAGGGCTTCAAGGAGTTCTTCGAGAAAGAAGTACCGAGCAATCCTCTGAAAGCAGAGTATCTGATTCCTATCTTCATCGGCGAACTGCTGGAGCAGGGAAAGATGTTTGTCAAAGTATTGAAAACGAGCGATACCTGGTATGGAATGACCTACCACGAAGATGTCGCAGCAGTAAAGGGCAGTTTCAAAGGAGATGCTGGAGAACGGTGTGTACAAGGCTTACTTGTTCAGTGATCTGTAAACGATGATGAAAGAAACGATTGATTTACTCGGAAAGATCCTCACAAACATCCTGACTGCTCTTTATGAACCATTTTGGATTCTCACTCCTGCTTTCCTTCCTAGTCATGTTTTTCTATCTATATGCTTATGAACCTCAAGAAGCCGGCAAGGGGTGGAAGAGCGCCATAGTAACGTGTTATCAGAAATTCAAAGAGAGCGTGTTTTTCGAAAGTTGTTTTTCTGGCCTTTGTGACCTCACTTATTCTGTTCCGAACCCTGTTAAACCGGAGCATTTGGATGAATCCTTTATCTGATGTTATGGGCGGATGGGGCATCTGGAAGACAGTGAACGGAGAAAAGCAGCTGACAACAGAGTGCATTGAGAATGTGATTATGATGGTGCCGTTTTCAGCAGTAGTGATGTGGACGTCCGGAGAGAAGATAGGAAACAGTTGGAAGAAGATACTGTGGTATAGCGGAAAGATAGCATTTATCATTTCGATAAGCATAGAGATGCTACAGTTACTGCTACGGCTAGGAACGTTCCAGCTATCAGACATCTTCTATAACACAGTCGGCGGAGTGCTAGGCGGATTGATGTACTGTGCGATGATGAAGGCAAGAAAGCGTCTGTAAAACTGGCTGAAATTGTGATCTACTGGGAGCGGTAGCTCCCTACGCTGCTCGTAATAATCACACACCTCTTCGTGGTGAGCAGAAACATATTTATTAAATAATAGCTTATCAAATGCGCTAAAGGATAAATGTGTGTGTTTGCGTGTGAGTCTATTTGGCATGGCGTCGATAGAAGAGGTAAAGAAAGAAGTAAAGCAATGTTGGCTTAGAACCGTAGCTGAATTAAATACTCCAGCTTCTGGATGGGCTGAAAAGGCTCAAAAGTATACTGGAGTTTTTAAGACAGTTGTGGATAAAGGTGCTGAACACCTTCCAGAGCCTTGGAAAAGCATTGTGAGTGGAGCATTATCTTTTAATGTTATTGATTTTGTAAAAGTCGAACCTAAAATGGGAGATAAAAAAGTAATCTTGATATTTGATGATTTGGAACGTACTGATATTCCAACGTCTGATTTATTAGGCTGTATCAACGATTATTGTGAAAATCTTCATATTAATACAATCGTAGTGGCAAATGAGGAAAAAATACAGTCAAGTGAAAAAGATAAAATTAAGTATAGTGAAATAAAGGAAAAAATTATTCAAAGAACTATACATTATGTACCGGATTACTCTTCAGTGGTTTCTAATGTAATTGATAGTATAGAGTGTAAGGATGATGTGGTTTCTCAAGAATACAAAGCACTCCTTGTAAAATATAAGGAAATTATTAGTTCTATTTTTTCAGGTGCATCAGTAGAAGGAATACCACTGGAACAGTTGATCTCAAAGAAATATTCTGGAAATTCAAGAGCAGAACTCGAAAGTGAAAAAGACAAAATTCAGGAGTTGCTTAAACATAGACCGCATAACATCCGAAGCCTTAAATGTGCAATTCAAGATTTTAAAAGAATATATGTATTACTTAATGAAAAGCATATTGATAATAAAGAAAAGTGGCTTTTTACATATCTTTCATATGTACTGTGTTTCCGGGCGGGATTGATTCCAGAAAGTGTGCGATATGGAACGCTTTTTTCTGATGAAAAGGTGTCTATACTTTACCCTGGATTTTATGATGATAAATTCATTACAGGTGGAATTAAGCAATGGATTAGGCATGGAGAGTGGGCGAAAGATACTCTTGATGCAGAATTTGATTATATCATAAATAGAGACAAAGCTATTACCCCGGAAGAAAAAGTGCGAATGAATAGACTTTTAGATTTAGATGAAGTTGATATAAGGGACGGATACCCAATACTTTTGGAAGAAGCATATACTGGCACATTGGAGTTAAATGATTATGTGAATTTGCTGTACAATAGTTGCTGGGCTAGAAAGTATAATATTCAGCTTCCAGACATTAAGTGGGAAAAAATTAGCGGTGGAATTCATAAGCAGATTGAAAAAATGATTCATACCGGAGAAGAGCAACCACGCCACCGTATGATTATTGGTGATGACAATAAGGATTTATTTTTGCCGGAAGAATGGAATGCATATAAAATAATTAATGATTTTTTGAGTTCAAACACATTGATGTTTGAAAAGAACAAAGCTCTTTATGTGAACTTGATGAAGAAAGAACCCTTGAATGCACTGGCTCAAACGCAGAATAAGCGGTTTGATATGTTTGATGTCGAGATGGCCGAGGCTACAGCGGATGGGTTCGAAAAGGTGACAAATGCAGAAAAAAGTAGCTTTGTAGATTACTTTAAGAGAATGTGGCAGGTTAATATATGCACCCAGGACTATAAGATTAAGTTGCCAGAAGAGGGATTCCAAACCTTAAAACGGCGTATATTGCAGATTTTGGATAAATGCCGAGTTGAATCTTTGCCAATATCTGAGGCGCATGCAAATAGTTTTCTTGAAGTAATCGATAATTTGATTGTTGAACAGAAGCAAAAGCTACAAGAAATTCAAAATAAAGAGGAAGAAGATAGAATAAAAGCTGAGGAAAAGGCATTGGCAGAGAAACAAGAAGTGGAACAAGCGAAGAAGTCTGAGATAGACGATGTGGTTGAAAAGATGCTGTCAGATGGTGTAAGTGCTGATGATATTCTCGCTAAATTGAAATAATATTTCTGTAGTGTTATACTTAAACAACAATAAAAGGAAAGAGGTTATCACCATGCCCAGAACGAAAGGTAGCAAAACCGTCCTAAAACCAATATCACCAAAGACTATGCATCCCAGATCGTAGAGAAGAAGGGGGCTATTGCGTCTCTGAATACCGAGATCGTATCTATCCAGAAAGCGATTGAGGAGCAGAAGAACACATTGAAAGAGAAGAAGACTGCTCTGAAGAAGGCCGAAAAAGAAGTGGCATCCCTGGAAGCGAAGAAGGCGAAGGCGGATGCTAAGGCCGCTGAAGAAGCAAAAAAAGCAGAAGCCGAGAGAGTACTGAAGAAGTTGCTGGCAAGCGGGATGAGTGCGGATGAGATTCTTGAAAAACTGAAATAAACAATAACCCAAGAAAAATGAATGCCGTGTGGACAAACTGAACTCCAGGAGTTCACACGGTATTTTTGAAGGTAGCTGTATAGTTTATAACGGAAATAAAAGAAATGGAGTGTGACACAAAATGAATTTATCAAAAATACATCATATTGCAATCATCGTATCTGATTATGAAGCAACTAAGGATTTCTATGTGAACAAGCTGGGTTTCTCTGTTATCAGAGAAAACTACCGTCCAGAGCGTAAAGATTGGAAGCTGAGATCTGCGTGTTAACGAACACACGGAGCTGGAGATTTTTGCAGAAGAAAACCCGCCGAAGCGTGTGAACCGACCGGAGGCCTGTGGGCTACGTCACCTTGCGTTCTGCGTTGAGAGCGTGGAGCAGACAGTGAATGAACTGGCGGAGGTAGGCATTGAATGTGAGCCGATTCGTGTTGACGATTATACCGGAAAGAAGATGACTTTCTTCCATGATCCGGATGGTCTGCCGCTGGAGCTGCATGAGTAAAATGAAGAAAACAAGAAAACCCGGCGGCGGCCGGAAAAAGTTAAAGCCTGAATACGATGCCGGGAAGAATATGAAAGAGCAGATGGATGCTGCTGTGGCGCTTTATAATTCTGAGGTGTCCTTGCAGGCCATCGGTGAAGAACTGGGATTAAATCCAATAAAGGTACGGAAGCTGCTCATCACGGCAGGGGTGTATGAATCAGAAGTGGCGGAAAAAGTAAAAAACACTTTTGAAGAATACCGTGAAACTCAGGACTACAAAACCTCCATACTCTCAACCGCAAATGATCTTCAACTCTCCAAAGCCTCCGTTACCTCGTACCTGCCATATAAAAAGGGTGTGTACTTCCCAAGTACAGCAGAAAAAAAGAGAAAATCAGTGTAGGAGCAGAGCGGCAGCGGAGATATAGAGCAATGAAGCGGTGGAGGGATGAGCCAACAGAAGAAAACTTCTGGGGGTGTGGTTCTGGCCTATGCTGGAGTAAAATTCAAAACTTATTCTGGCTTACCCTTTACCTATGAAATACGAAAAGGCAGAAGCGGCGAATACACAAAGGAGCTTTGGATTGATCGCAGAGAGAATAGTAAAAGTTTGGCATGGAGTTCGGTGCTGCTGGCACTACGGAATATGAAAAAGGTGGGAGAAGTAGTAGACCACCCAAAAGCTCTGGGGGATATCCGGGGCGTGACCTACATCTACGGAATATTCTATCGGTTCGGATTGATCGATGTGCCGAACGAGGTAAAGGAGAAGATGGGCCATCCGAAAAAAACGCAAAAAATAGGTTGCTATTTTAGATAGATGCCATAAATCTGCCGCGACACCTTTTCATAATATGCCATCCGGGGCGGTGCAACAAGGTAAGAGAGTTCGAGTGACGGGTCAGCGGCAAGCGATAAGGAATCATAGGAGGCAGAGGAGAAGGATGGTTTACCATCCTTATACACAGCTTTTCTTAGTCGTACCGCTTCCCTTAACCGATTCGCATTGACCTCTTTGACCTTCTGCACGACCTCGAACAGTCTGGCGCGCCCCGGAATCCCATAGGCTTTCAGGGAAGGAGACACAGCCAGACAGGTGGTTTTCTCAGTGCGGGAGGAATCCGCCACGACCAGATTTGTGGTAAGCGGGTCGAGGTGTCGAGCGGCGCATTCCGCACTCGCGTAATAGCTTTTTAAGATCTATTGCAAAAAATATGTGCGTTGCATCGTGCGATTTCCTCCTTTCTGTCACCGTGTGATGCTCACATTTTTTATTCATTCCAGTCCCCGGTAGCGATAAGCTGTTCTTTAATATTCCGAAGCTCCCAGATAAGCGTACTTAATTTTGGAACGGGCTTGACTCACCGGAGGACGTGTGAGTCAGCAAAACCTTTTGACACTACTTGCAGGTGCTGCTCGAATAACGTAGTAAGCCGAGGTAGACATTCAGATAACCCTAATTATGGGTGTCTGGAGTCTGCCTCGGCTTTTTTTTATTGCTTAGTAATTGTATTTTGTCTCAACGATCATTTGCGAGTTCGGGTCGTAGTGAAGAACACGCATTTTTAATTTCTTGGAATTCCAGTGCTGAATAGTGAATCCAAAAATATCTTCGCCATAGCGTGGGAGCGGAACAGTTCGTGAACTCTGCAAAAGATCGAAAAGTTCTTGTCCGTAACGTGTGAAACGAACATTTCCGATTCCAACTCGTTTGACCTTGTCCGGGAAACTGTTATCTCCCTCAATATAGACTTTGTAATTGCGATAGCTCAAAGCAGCATCCCCCACAATAGCGAAGCCGGTTTCGTAATTGCATTCGATCAGGGCGTACATCCTCCCTAACGTATGGGAGAGCTTTGGCAATGATTTGAAGCGATTTTTTGTAACGAGCCTTCATGTTCCTAAGCTGAACTATGTAGTTAACACGTTGTGCAACATCAGGGAGATTTTTCTCGACATAAGAATCGAAGGCCTCGTCAAGACGGGAGGCGGTAGCATTACTAAAATCCTCGATTTCTAGATATGCTTTAACAAAACTGATAAGGGCATCCCTTTGAGGTTTAGTCATCTTTTCCATTGCCATAAGGTCGCCAGGCGAGGTGATTGCTCCCCAGATGTCCATCACTGGATACGAATGGGAAAACTCAACCAATTCGGGCCCATCTAAGGAGAGCATGAAAGCCTTGGTAAGAAAGAGGGAGGGAGAGGCGGAGAAAGACACTGCGTCAACAAGGTCTTTCAAGATTTCCTCTGAAATTCTAACCTCATGAACAAGAATATTCCAGAGTTTATTAACGGCCGTGACAGAGTCGGAAAGTCGCAATAACTCGATACGACGTTTTATTTCGCCGGACTCGACAGGCTGTAAGGCTTTTATAATCGTAGCAGGGAGACCGCACTTTCCGCTGAATATTTTGCTGATAACGGCTTTGTCTGGAACTTTATCGGAGGTGGTTTGCCCAGTGGTGAGGATGCTGTAAATACTTGTTTGATTCCTCGTGGTGTTGCCTTTTATAGCGGTACGGTAGAACAAACCAAAATCAAAGCACGGCATAAACATTCCTCCATTCTGAATATCCGCAGGAACGGTGAAAGCAACATGGTAAAGGATGAAGAGGTTGCTCCATATCTGAGCGAGGCTTTTTCCAGATATGCATCGGGACAGAAGATGCGTGATATTGCAAAATGGTTGAACGAACAGAACGTCGAACCGCCAATGAAACACAAAAAAAAGAATTCAGGGAAAACCATATGAGGGAGAACCTGATTTGTGGACATCGGATAATCTGAGGGGATTGTTCAGAAATCCAACATACACGGGTGCAACGGCAAACGGAAGCCATCAGATTATTGCAGAGAACTGCCATGAGCCGTACATGACAAAAGAACAGTTTTATGCGCTTCCGTGCAATATGCGGCAGGGTGAGAACAAAAAATCGACTCGGAAAAAATACAAAAACCGAATCCACTGGCAAAGCGTATCATTTGTACCTGTGGACGTCCACTTTATTGGCATAAGGATAAGAAAACGGGAGAAGAACTATTCTATTGCAGCTACTGCCGTGCTCATAAGGAGAATGGAAAGGAATTGAAAGCTCCGGCTGCATCTGTATATAAAAAGGTGATAGATGCTATGGAGAGAGAACATCAGGAAGAAGAAAAGATCCAACGAGAACCGCATCAACGCAGCTCTGCCCACCATCCAGAAGCTGGTCAATGACGGCGCAAAGGTCATTCTGTGCAGCCATCTGGGCAAGCCGAAGAACGGCCCCGAGGCAAAGTTCAGCCTCGCACCCGTTGCTGTGGCGCTGAGCGCAAAGCTGGGCAAGACCGTCGTGTTTGCTGACGACGACAACGTCGTGGGCGAGAATGCAAAGGCTGCTGTCGCTGCCATGAACAACGGCGACGTCGTCCTGCTGCAGAACACCCGTTTCCGCAAGGAAGAGACCAAGAACATGCCCGAGTTCTCTCAGGAGCTGGCTTCTCTGGCAGACGCTTACGTTGACGATGCATTCGGCAGCTGCCATCGTGCACACTGCTCCACCGCAGGCGTCACCGACTACATCAAGGACACCGCTGTCGGCTACCTGATGGAGAAGGAGATCAAGTACCTCGGCAACGCCGTGAACGATCCCGTCCGTCCCTTCACCGCCATTCTGGGCGGCGCCAAGGTTGCTGACAAGCTGAACGTCATCTCCAACCTGCTGGAGAAGGTCGATACCCTCATCATCGGCGGCGGCATGGCCTACACCTTCCTCAAGGCCCAGGGCTATGAGATCGGCAAGAGCCTGTGCGACGACACCAAGATCGACTACTGCAAGGAGATGATGGCCAAGGCCGAGGCCAAGGGCGTCAAGCTGCTGCTGCCCGTTGACACTGCCTGCGTCAAGGACTTCCCCGATCCCATCGACGCTCCGGTGGAGACCACCGTTGTGCCCGTCACCGCGATCCCGGCTGACATGGAAGGCTGCGACATCGGCCCCGAGACCATGAAGCTGTTTGCCGATGCTGTCAAGGCATCCAAGACCGTTGTCTGGAACGGCCCCATGGGCGTGTTCGAGAACCCCACTCTGGCAGCTGGCACTCTGGCAGTTGCCAAGGCTATGGCTGAGAGCGATGCTACCACCGTGATCGGCGGCGGCGACAGCGCAGCAGCTGTCCAGCAGATGGGTCTGGGCGATAAGATGACCCACATCTCCACCGGCGGCGGCGCTTCTCTGGAGTATCTGGAGGGCAAGGAGCTGCCCGGCATCGCAGTCATCCAGAACGCATAATCTGATCCCGGCATCATAATGGGTGCGGCGGCTTTAGCGCCGCCGCATCTTTTTGTTTGTGCAGAGACTTTCATAGAAATAGAAGGTAAATAAAGGAGATAGAGTATCATGGATAAGGCAAAGCGCAAGGCTATCATTGCTGGCAACTGGAAGATGAACAAGACCGCCTCCGAGGCTGCTGTTCTGGTGGATGAGCTGGTGCCCGCCGTGCAGGACGCAGGCTGCGAGGTCGTCATCTGCACCCCGTATACCGATCTGGTCACCGCTGTGGAAAAGACCAAGGGCACCAACATCCATGTGGGCGCTGAGAATGTTCACTTCGAGAAGTCCGGCGCTTTCACCGGCGAGATCAGCGCTGACATGCTGGTGGATCTGGGCGTGGAGTATGTCATTGTCGGCCACTCCGAGCGCCGCCAGTACTTCGCCGAGACCGACCAGACCGTGAACAAGCGCGCTCTGGCTGCTCTGAACGCCGGTCTGAAGGTCATCATCTGCGTGGGCGAGAGCCTGCAGCAGCGCGAAGAGGGCGTGACCGAAGAGCTGGTGCGTATGCAGACCAAGATCGCTCTGCGTGATGTGACCGCCGAGCAAATGGCAAATGTTGTCATCGCCTATGAGCCGATCTGGGCCATCGGCACCGGCAAGACCGCCACCGCCGAGCAGGCCGAGGAGGTCTGCGCCCAGATCCGCAAGGTCATCGGTGAGGTCTACGGCGAGGCTGTGGCCGAGGCTACCACGGTCCAGTACGGCGGCAGCATGAACGCCAAGAACTGCGAGGAGCTGCTGAGCAAGAAGGACGTGGACGGCGGCCTGATTGGCGGCGCATCCCTGAAGGCTCCCGACTTTGCAGTCATCGTCAACGCAGCCACCAAGGGCTGATCGACGGTTTAAATCAGCTGTTTCAGCGCCCGGCTGCGCCGCATATCCAGCGCTGAGCCGGGCGCTGATTTGTTCAAAATTAAAGGAGATTTCATTTTATGGCAAAGAAACCTGTTCTTCTGTGCATCATGGATGGCTTCGGCTGGGTGCCGGAGGAGACCTACGGCAACGCCGTAGTGGCCGCAAGAAACCCCACCTCGATGCTCTGATGGAAAAATATCCCATGACCACCATCGACGCTTCCGGTATGGCCGTCGGTCTGCCCGAGGGCCAGATGGGCAACTCCGAGGTCGGTCACACCAACATGGGTGCCGGCCGCATCGTGTACCAGCAGCTCACCCTGATTACCAAGTCCATCAAGGACGGCGAGATGCTCCAGAACCCTGTTCTGGTCAAGAACATGCAGGCTGCCATCGATGCCGGCAAGGCCATCCATCTGATGGGCCTGGTGGGCACCGGCGGTGTCCACAGCCACGCTGACCACTGGTTCGGCGTGCTGGAAATGGCAAAACATCTGGGTGCAAAGAACGTTTACCTGCACTGCATCACCGATGGCCGTGATACCGACCCGCACTCCGGCAAGGGCTTCCTGGCCGACCTGCAGGCCAAGCTGGACGAGCTGGGCATCGGCAAGATCGCCAGCGTTTCCGGTCGTTACTACGCCATGGACCGCGACAACAACTGGGACCGTGAAGAGAAGGCCTACGCTGCCTTTGTCTACGGCGAGGGCAACCACGCCGCCAATGCCGCCGAGGCCATCGAGACATCCTACGCTGCCGACAAGACCGACGAGTTCGTTCTGCCCTGCGTCACCTGCGAGGGCGGCCGCGTGCAGGACGGCGACACCGTCATCTTCATGAACTTCCGCCCCGACCGTGCCCGTCAGATGACCCGTATCTTCTGCGACGACGCCTTCACCGGCTTCGAGCGCCGCGGCGGCCGCAAGCAGGTGAACTATGTCTGCATGGCCGAGTACGACGCCACCATGCCCAACTGCGAAGTGGCTTACCCGCCTGTGGAGCTGAAGAACGTTCTGGGCCAGTACCTGTCCGAGAACGGCAAGACCCAGCTGCGCATCGCCGAGACCGAGAAGTACGCCCACGTCACCTTCTTCTTCAACGGCGGCGTTGAGGCTCCCTACGAGGGCGAGGACCGCTGCGTCATCCCCAGCCCGAAGGTGGCTACCTACGACCTGAAGCCGGAGATGAGCGCCCCCGAAGTGGCCGACGAATGCGTCAAGCGCATCGAGAGCGGCAAGTATGACGTGGTGATCCTGAACTTCGCCAACTGCGACATGGTCGGCCACACCGGCGTCTTTGAAGCAGCCGTCAAGGCCGTTGAGGCTGTGGACACTGCTGTGGACCAGGTGGTCTCTGCTGTGCTGAACGCCGGCGGCTGCGCCTTCATCACCGCCGACCACGGCAACGCCGAAAAGATGAAGAACCCGGACGGCACCCCCTTCACCGCACACACCACCAACGTGGTGCCCTTTGTGGCTGTTGGCTGCGGCGATGTGAAGCTGCGTGAGGGCGGCTGCCTGGCAGATATCGCTCCCACCATGCTGCCGTATATCGGTCTGCCCGTGCCTGCTGAAATGACCGGCAAGAGCATCATTGTGGAGTAATTGACCGTTAAAATGGCCGACGCGTTCGCTTTGGCTATGAATAGCGGAATTGTTATTCTTATATTTACAGCTCTGGAAAATCTGCGGATTTTCCAGAGCTGTTTTTTCACGCGAAAAGCCGATAAGATAAACTGCGTTTTTTGGTTTCGACCCCATTCTAAATCAAAAACTTTTCTTTTTTCTCCATCCGTGCTACAATAAAAATGAATTTTTGATTGTAGGAGAAGCGGATGGAAACAACGCATAAACAAATCGTTCTGGGCATCCTTGCCCATGTGGACTCCGGCAAGACCACCCTTTCGGAAGCCATGCTCTACCGCTCCGGCGCGATCCGCAAGCTGGGCCGCGTGGATCACAAGGATGCCTTTCTGGATACCGACACGCTTGAAAAAGCGCGCGGCATCACCATCTTTTCCAAGCAGGCCCTGTTGACGGCGGGCAATACGGATATCACATTGCTGGACACACCGGGCCATGTGGATTTTTCCACCGAGACGGAGCGCACCCTGCAGGTGCTGGATTACGCGGTGCTGGTGGTCAGCGGCACCGATGGCGTGCAGAGCCATACCGAGACGCTCTGGCGGCTGCTGCGGCGCTACCATGTGCCCACTTTTGTGTTCGTGAACAAGATGGACCTGCCCGGCAAGAGCAGGGAAGAACTGCTTGCCCAGCTGAACCACCGTCTAGGCGAGGGCTTTGTGGCCTTTGATGTGCCGCAGGCCGACCGGGACGAGGCACTGGCCCTGTGCGACGAAAACCTGATGGACCGGATGCTGGATGCCGGACAGCTGCAGGACGCCGACCTCATCCCTGCCATTGCGCGGCGGCATGTGTTCCCGTGCTGGTTCGGTTCGGCGCTGCGGCGTACCGAAAACGATGCACTGGAAAGCGTGGACGCTCTGCTGGACGGGATTGACCGCTATACCCGTCCGGCTCCCGCGCTGGATGCCTTTGGTGCCAAGGTGTTCAAGGTGTCGCAGGATGAGCAGGGCACGCGCCTGACATGGCTGCGCGTGACTGGCGGCGAACTGAAGGTAAAGGCCCAGCTCTCCGGCGAAGCAGATGGTGAGCCGTGGGAGGAAAAGGCAAACCAGCTGCGGCTGTACTCCGGCGTAAAGTATACGCTGGCGGAAGCCATCGGCCCGGGGCAGGTGTGCGCCGTCACCGGCCTGACCAAGGCGCGCCCGGGCGAGGGCCTTGGCGCGGAACGCGACAGCGATGTGCCGGTTCTGGAACCGGTGCTGAGCTATCAGGTGCTGCTGCCGGAGGGGGCTGATGTGCACGCGGCACTGGGCAAGCTGCACCGGCTGGAAGAAGAGGAGCCCCAGCTCCATGTGGTATGGAACGAGACTTTGGGCGAGATCCATGTGCAGCTCATGGGCGAGGTGCAGCTGGAAGTGCTGCGCAGTTTGTTGGCAGAGCGCTTTGGCCTGAACGTGGAGTTCGGCCCCGGCGGCATTCTGTACAAGGAGACCATCACGGAGCCTATGGAGGGCGTGGGCCACTATGAGCCGCTGCGCCATTATGCGGAGGTGCATGTCAAGCTGGAACCCCTGCCCCGCGGCAGCGGGATGCAGTTTGCCGCCGACTGCCGGGAAGAAGAGCTGGACAAGAACTGGCAGCGCCTCGTGCTGACCCATCTGGAAGAAAAGCAGCACCTTGGCGTCCTGACCGGCGCGCCGCTGACGGACGTGAAGATCACCCTCATTGCGGGCCGCGCCCATCTTAAACATACGGAGGGCGGAGATTTCCGGCAGGCCACCTATCGCGCGGTGCGGCAGGGCCTGATGCTGGCCAAAAGCCAGCTGCTGGAGCCGTGGTATGCTTTTCGGCTGGAAGTGCCTGCGGAGAACATTGGCCGCGCCATGAGCGATATCCAGCGCATGGAGGGCACCTTTGACCCGCCGGAAAGCGGGGAAGAGACGGCGGTGCTCACCGGTTTTGCGCCGGTGGCTGCCATGCGCAGCTACCCCATGGAGGTGGTGAGCTACACCCGGGGCCGGGGACACCTGAGCCTGACGCTGGACGGCTACCGCCCCTGCCACAATGCGGCGGAGGTCATCGCGGCGGCGGGCTATGAGCCGGAGCACGACTTGGACAACCCGGCGGATTCGGTGTTCTGTGCCCATGGCGCGGGCTTTGTGGTGCCTTGGGATCAGGTGCGCAGCCACATGCATGTGGACAGCGGCTGGGGAAAAAGCAAAAGCTCGGAGCAGGAGACGCAGGCCGTGCCCCAGCGCCGGACAGCGGCTTACCGCGCAACACTGGAAGAGGATGCCGAGCTGCTCAAAATCTTCGAGCGCACCTATGGCCCCATCAAACGGGACCCGCTGGCGGCATTCCGCCCGGTGCAAAAGCGGGAACGCCCGGATTTTGATGCCCAACAGTGGGAAATTCTGCCCGAATATCTGCTGGTGGACGGCTACAATATTATCTTTGCGTGGGATGAGCTGAACGCCCTTGCAAAGGACAGTCTGGAAGCGGCCCGCCACAAGCTGATGGATATTCTGTGCAACTATCAGGGCTACCAGAAGTGCAATCTTATTCTTGTATTCGATGCCTATCGTGTGCCGGGCAGCCCCGGCAGCATTGAGCAGTACCATAACATCCATGTGGTCTACACCAAGGAAGCCGAAACCGCCGATATGTTCATCGAGCACGTTACTCATGAGATCGGCAAGGGGCGGCGGGTGCGTGTGGCTACTTCCGACGGCATGGAGCAGATCATCATTCTGGGCCACGGCGCGCTGCGTGTCTCCGCCCGCATGTTCCATGAGGAAGTGCAGAATGTGGAAAAGCAGATCCGCAAACTGGTGCAGGGGGAAGCATAAAATGTCAACCGAGATCACATCCGAATTTGTCTGGCACAACATCCCGCCGCGCCCGCGCGACAGCCACAAGGGCAGCTTTGGCACCGTATTGGCTGTGGCAGGCAGCGCATATTACCGAGGTGCGGCCCTGCTGGCTGCCGAGGGTGCGCTGCGCACCGGTGCGGGCATTGTAATGCTGGCCAGCGTGGAGCCGGTATTGGCAGCTGCGGTGGCCCGCCTGCCGGAATGCTGCCTGTGTCCCTGCGTGGCGGGGGCCGAAGGCGGCATCTCACCGGAGAGCATTCCACAGCTCCAGCGCCAGAAGGCGACGGTGCTGCTGCTGGGCCCGGGCCTTGGCGGTACAGCCCAGAGCACAGGCCGCGCGGCCGAAACACGCACGCTGGTGCAGAAGCTGCTGCCCGGCTTTGCAGGCAGCGCGGTGCTGGATGCGGACGGCCTGAACGCCGCCGCGCAGCTGCTGGCCGAGGGCAAAACGCTGCCGCACCCGGCGGGAGAGCTGATCGTGACCCCGCACCCCGGCGAGATGGCCCGGCTCACCGGGCTTTCGGTGGCGCAGATCAATGCGGACCGTGAAAATACTGCCTGCCAGTATGCAGAAAAATGGAACGCTGTGGTGGTACTCAAGGGCTGCCGTACCGTGGTGGCTGCACCGGATGGCCGCGTGTGCACAAACCCTACCGGAAACCCAGGCCTTGCCCGGGGCGGCAGCGGAGATGTACTGGCCGGTATGACGGCGGCCCTGCTGGCCTGCGGCCTGCCTGCATACGAAGCTGCGGCCTGCGCGGTGTATCTGCACGGTGCCGCTGCCGACCGTGCCGCTGCTGCGCTTGGCGAGTACGGAATGCTGCCGCATGATATCTTGTCCCAGCTGGGCCGGATATTTGCGGAAAACCACAGATAAAAAGAAAAGGGGTGTCTCTCTGTCTGCCGGAGAGACACCCCTTTTAACATTGCATCACATCGCCAGAACTTCGGCCCACTTTTCCTCGGCTATCGGGATGCCAAGCTCCATGTTCTCCTTGCGGCTGCGGTGCTCGCCCATGCCGGGGCAGCGCACCTCACGGCCCGGCTCTGCAGGCTCACTGGATGCCACATCGGCGGCAATGGCATCAATGACGGCATCGGTGAGGTCGGCGGACTGGAACTTTGCCGGATCAATGGCGATCATGATCTGGGTCAGGCCCACTTCATCGCCAAAGGTGCCGATCGTTGCCACCGAGTTTGCGCCCGTCAGGATAGTACCGATCATATCCAGCAGGATGGAGAGGCCGCTGCCCTTCCAGTAGCCAATGGGGATCATGCGGCGGGTCTCTTCAATGGCAGCGGGGTCGGTGGTCAGGCTGCCGTCTGCATCGTAGCCGCCTACCACAGGCAGCTGTTTGCCGGCCAGACGCATCGTTTCCAGCTTGCCGTAGCTGAACTGGCTCAGGGCACAATCCACCATGATGTGCTCCCCGTTCGAGCGCGGCACGGCCAGAATGAGCGGGTTGTTGCCGATGTGGTTGTCCTTTGCGCCCCATGCAGGCATATTGGGGGCGGTGTTCGACCAGCAGATGCCGATGCAGCCGTTTTCGGCGGCCAGCCAGCCGTAGGTGCCGCCGCGCATCCAGTGGTTGTTGTTGCCCAGGGCCACCATGCCAATACCGAACTGATGTGCCAGCTCTACGGCACGGTCCATGGCGCGCTTGGCGTTCAGAGGGCCAAAGCCGCGGTGGCCGTCCCAGCGCTCCATGGCACCAAAGCTGGCAATGCACTCGGCCTCAGCGGCGGGATCAATCTCGCCCTTGCGCAGGTATTCCACCACGCGGGGGAAGCGGTTCAGCCCGTGGCTGAACACGCCAGCCAGACTGTTCTGGGCAAAGATCTCGGCCGCTTCATGGGCACGCTTTGGGCTGAAACCGTATTTGGTCAGGACCCGCTCAAATTCGGCCAGCATCGTCTCGTAAGCAATGCGCATGGATTGTACCTCCCGTATGTAAAAAGTAATAAACAGATCGTTACACTTATTATAACAAGCGGCGGCGCGGTGCGCAAGATGTGCGGCCGGCATCAGTGCAGGCGGTGAAAGGAGTATACGAGCACACACCGACAGCTATGTGAAAAAACAAATGAATGTGCGAACTTCATAATTTTTTAAGATTTATTTTGTGAAAAAGTCATATTGAAAAACGAAAAGATGATTGATATACTAATACCACAATATCCAGTTGGACATGTTACTGGTAATGCAGGCAGGATCTGATGGAATGACGAATACCTTTTCTTTTTGGGTGAATTGTAGCCAGATACTATGATTCCGGGAGAAATTGTACACGGGGTCATTCTGTTGGGTCTTTTTTCTTTTGTCCGCTTCGGCCGGGCGGCAGGGAAATGCCACCACACACAAGATAAAGGAGAACAAAATGAAGAACTACAAGCAGACTGCCTCCGACGTGCTGCGTCTGGTTGGCGGCGAGAAGAACGTTGTGCAGGTCGAGCACTGCTCCACCCGCCTGCGCTTCACTCTGGCAGACGCCTCCAAGGTGGATGCTGCAGCCCTGAAAAAGACTGCCGGTGTTATGGGCGTTATTTCCAGCGGCCCGCAGTGTCAGGTGGTCATCGGCAACGATGTCATCGAAGTGTACGATGAGCTGCTCAAGCTGGGCACCTTCAATGCAGGTCAGGCTGCAGCTCCCGCTGCCCCCAAGGGCAAAAAAGAGATCGGCGGCATTATTCTGGACTACATGGTCGGCATCTTCCAGCCGCTGGTCCCCGCCATTGCAGGTGCAGGCGTTCTGAAGGCTCTGATGGTGCTGCTGAGCACTCTGGGCATGATGAGCAGCGGCGATATCGCCTATAAGGTGTTTGTCGGCGTGGCAGATGCAGCTCTGTACTACCTGCCCGTCATGGTCGCCTTCACCACTGCAACCAAGTTCAACTGCAACAAGCTGGTGTCGGTGGCTCTGGCTGCTGCCATGATCCACCCCAGCGTTTCCGCTCTGCTGGCTACCGAGGGCGGTGCTTACTTCCTCGGCATCAAGCTGCAGAACATCGCTTACGGCGGCCAGGTGTTCCCGGCCATCCTGACCGTCATTTTCATGTCCTTTATTGAAAAGTGGGCCAACAAGTGGTGCCCCAAGGCCATCCGCGTGTTCTTTGTGCCCATGCTGTGCTTCGGCATCGGCTTCCCTGTGGCACTGGTCGTCCTCGGACCTCTGGGCTACAACATCGGTGCTCTGCTGACCACCGTGATCCTGGCTCTGTACAACACGCTGGGCTGGCTGGCCGTTGCTCTGCTGGCTGCCGTGCTGCCCTTCATGGTCTCCATGGGCATGCATAAGGCGCTGGTGCCCTACGCAGTTGCTTCTATTTCTGACCCCGGCTTTGAAATGCTGTACATGCCTGCTTCTCTGGCACACAACATTTCCGAGGGCGGTGCCTGCCTGGGTGTTGCTCTGAAAACCAAGGACGAAAACCTGCGCGCTACCGCGATCTCCGCTGGCATCTCCGGCCTGTTCGGCATCACCGAGCCTGCTCTGTACGGTGTTACCCTGCAGCACAAGAAGGTCATGATGTCCGTTGTGGTCTCCAGCTTCATCGGCGGTCTGTTCGTTGGCCTGATGAAGGTCAAAGCATTCGTTGCCATGGGCCCCGGTCTGGCTGGCATGGCCATGTTCGTTGACCCGGATAACGGCAAGAACATCCTGTGGGCTGCAGTTGGTCTGGTAATCTCTGTTGTGGCCTCCTTCGCACTGTCCTTCTTCCTGTATAAGGACGAGACCCCCGCAGAGGATGAGACCGCTGCACCCGCTCCCGAGACTGCTGCAGACGCAGCAGCTGCGGATTCCACCATCAGCAGCCCCCTGCAGGGCAAGGCCATTGCTCTGGAAGAGGTCAAGGATGAAGTTTTCTCCCAGAAGATCCTGGGCGACGGCATTGCCGTGGTGCCCGAGAAGGGTGAGCTGTACGCTCCCGCTGACGGCGTGATCGAGTCCGTGTTCGGCACCAAGCACGCCATCTCCATGAAGACCAATGCCGGTGCTGAACTGCTCATGCACATCGGCATGGACACCGTCAAGCGCGATGGCAAGGGCTTTGATCCGCAGGTCAAGGACGGCGAGACTGTCAAGAAGGGCCAGCTGCTGATGAAGTTTGACCTTGACGGAATCAAAGCAGACGGTTATGATGTAACTACCCCCATCGTCGTGACCAACGCCGATGAGTTCACCATCAAGACTGTGGCCGAGGGCGCTGTGGTGCCCGGTGCCGCACTGCTGAAACTGGAGGCAAATAAATGAGTTTCCCCAAAGGCTTTTTCTGGGGCGGCGCTGTTGCCGCGAACCAGGTAGAGGGCGCATGGAACGTGGATGGCAAAGGCCCCAGCGTGGCCGATGTTGCCACCTACAAGCCCAACACCGACGTGAAGGATTACAAGTCCCATGTTGCCATGGACGACGCACACATTGCTGCCGCCATGGCCGACCCGGATGATACCTATTATCCCAAGCGTCGCGGCATCGACTTCTACCATCATTACAAAGAAGACCTGAAGCTGTTTGCCGAGATGGGCTTTACCATGCTGCGCGTTTCCATTGCATGGACCCGCATCTTCCCCACCGGCGAGGAAGCAGAGCCGAACGAAAAGGGCCTGCAGTTCTACAGCGACCTGTTCGCTGAGATGCACAAGAACGGCATCGAGCCGCTGGTCACGCTGAGCCACTACGAAATGCCGCTGGCACTGGCCACCAAGTACAATGGCTGGGTGGATCGCCGCGTGATCGACTGCTTTGCAAAGTTCTGCCATGCGTGCTTTGAGCGCTACAAGGATCAGGTCAAGTACTGGCTGACCTTCAACGAGGTGGACAGCGTCATCCGTCACCCCTTCACCACCGCCGGCATCATCCCCAGCCGCGTGCCCGAGGATAAGATGCTGGAGACCTGCTATCAGGCCCTGCACCACCAGCTGGTGGCCAGCGCTATGGTAGTAAAGGACTGCCACGAGATCATCCCCGGCAGCAAGGTGGGCTGCATGCTGACCAAGCTCACCACCTATGCCCGCACCTGCGCACCCGATGATGAGCTGGCTACTCAGGCAAAGAATCTGGAAAACCTGTTCTATGCCGATGTGCATGTCTGGGGCGAGTACCCCCGCCTGATCCTCAAGATGTTCGAGCGCAAGGGCATCCATGTGGAAATGCTGCCTGAGGATGCCGCCACCCTGAAGGCAGGCTGTGTGGACTTTGTTTCCTGCAGCTACTATATGACCATGACCGAGTCTGTGGACCCGAACGCAGAGCGTACCCCCGGCAACACCGTGCTGGGTGTCAAGAACCCGTATCTGCCCTCCACCGACTGGGGCTGGCAGATCGACCCCAAGGGCCTGCGCTACAGCCTGATCGAGCTGTATGACCGTTACCGCAAGCCGCTGATGGTGGTGGAGAACGGCATGGGTGCCAAGGATGTGGTGGAGGCCGACGGCTCCATCCACGACCCCTACCGTGTAGAGTACTTCCGCCAGCACATCAGCGAAATGGGCAAGGCCATCGATGAGGGTGTTGAGATGTGGGGCTACACCACATGGGCACCCATCGACCTGATCTCTGCATCCACCAATCAGATGTCCAAACGCTATGGCTTTATCTATGTGGATCAGGATGATATGGGTAACGGTACTCTGGCCCGCAGCCGTAAGGACAGCTTCTACTGGTACAAGAAGGTCATTGCTTCCAACGGCGAAGATCTGGACTAAGCGGCAGTCTTAAGGTTTCAACGGAAGGAGGAGGACCGATGCACATTCAGAAGGTGCTGAACAGCAGTGTTGTGCTGGTGCAGGATGACAGCGGCGAGGAATCCATCCTGCTGGGTAAGGGCATCGGCTATGGCCGCAAGGCGGGCGAGCCCATTGAACGGCAGCCCTCAGACCGCGTGTTCCTTCCATTGTCCAACCCGGACGCACAGCCTATGCTGGAGCTGTTTTCCAGCATTCCGGCATCCTATCTGGAACTGACGCAGGACATTGTGGACGACGCAGAGCAGTCGCTGGGAGTCAAGCTTTCGGCGCACATCTATCTGCTGCTGACCGATCACCTGCATTTTGCAGTGGAGCGCCAGCAAAAAGGGTCTTGTGGTGACCAACCGCATCTTCTGGGAAATCAAGCATTTTTATCCCAAAGGAGTACGCGGTGGGCCAGCGCGGCCTGCAGAAGGTAAAGGCAAAGCTTGGCATCGAGCTGCCGGACGAAGAGGCAGGCAACATCGCCTTCCATATCGTCAACGCCCGGCAGGACCCGCAGGCCGGCTACGATGCCATGCGGGCAGCGCAGCTGATCGGTGAGCTGTCCAACATTGTCACCTACAGTATGCACTGCCCGGTGAGCACCGAGAGCATCCACTATGCGCGGTTCGTGAGCCACCTGCAGTATTTTGCCGAGCGGTTCTTCTCCGGCAAACTGATGGACAGCGAAGACGACTTTTTGTTCCAGCAGATGCAGCAGAATTATCCGGCAGCGGTGACCTGCGCGGAAAAAAATACGCACCTTTGTGCTGCGCAAGTACGGCGTGTTTTTGCCCAACGAGGAAACCGCCTATCTGGCGTTGCATGTGGCGCGGCTGACGAGCGGCAAATAAAATCAGAAAAAAGGGAGAGCTGCCTTGCGGAAGGCGGCTCTCCCTTTGGGTTTTGAAAAAGGGAAGGGAAAAGGAAAAACAATGGAGATAAGTCTGTTATTGATGCAGCAGATTGCACAGCTGTTCCTCATTCTGATCATGGGCTATGCTGTGGTCAAGGTAGGGCTGCTGAAGGCCAGCGACAGCCGGGTGCTCTCAGTGGTCATGGTGTATCTGGTCACGCCCTGCGTGATCATCAACGCATTCCAGATCGACGATACGCCGGAGATCCGCAAGGGCCTTTTGTACTCCATGGCTATTGCGGCGGCTATCCATGTAGTGCTGCTGGTGCTCAGCGCCCTGTTGAGCCGCCCGCTCAAGCTGGATGCCGTGGAGCAGGTGAATGTGATCTACAGCAACGCCGCTGCACTGGTGATCCCGTTGGTCAAGGCTCTGATGGGCGATGCGTATGTCATTTACTCCTGCGCATTCATCATTGTGCAGCTGGTGCTGCTGTGGACCCACGCCAGTTCCCTTTTGCAGGGCAGCAGTGCGCTGGACTGGAAAAAGGTGCTCACCAATATCAACATGATCGCCATTGTAGCCGGTGCACTGCTGTACTGGTTCCGTGTGGTGCTGCCTGCACCGCTGCAGAATACCATGAGCACAGTGGGCAACATGATGGGACCGATGGGCATGCTGCTGGCCGGTATGGCCATTGCAGAAAAGCCGCTGCGGGAGGTGTTCTGCACCCGCCGCAACTATCTGCCCACAGTGCTGCGTCTGGTGGTATGCCCGCTGGTGGTTCTGGTGCTGCTGTGGGTCTGCCATGCATCCAGCTGGGTGGCCGACGGCAAGAACATCCTGATGACGGTCTACCTTGCCGCCATCACGCGTTCCTGTGCTACTGTTACCTCCATGGCTCAGCTCTATGACCGCGATGCGGCGCATTCCAGCGCGCTGTATGTGCTGACCACTCTGCTTTCCATTGTGTCTATGCCGATAATGATCGGCCTGTTCGATCTGCTGCTGTGATGAGCTGTGCTTATTCCCTCTGCCAAAATACAATAGAAAGGAACCAACCTCAATGAATCAACCCAGAGACAAGGGCCTGAACGGCAACGAAAAGATCGAGCAGGCGGTAGCCGCCCTGCAGCAGGAGCCCACACAGGAACAGCTGGCCCACACCCTTACCGTGATCCGGCGACGCATAAAGGAGCATGGCCAGCTTGTTGTGGCGGTGGAGCCCAATTTGGGCAGTGAACAGATGCAGCTGCGGGCCATCCGGACGGCCGATGGCGCAAGCTGGTGGTATGCATTCACCAGCTTTGACGAGGAAATGAAGGGAGCCGAGCCGGTGCAGTCCACCTTTCTTGTGGATATGGAAAAGCTGTTTGATGCAGCGCTTGCCGTGCCGGAGATCAGCGGCATCATCCTGAACCCGTGGAACCGCACCATCCAGCTGGATAAGACCCTCATCCGCATTATCAAGGGTGCATGAGTGCGCACCGCAAACCTGCGATACATGGAGGAAACAAAAATGTTCAGACCCATGAGAAGAGCCAGCCGCGCCATCCCAGAAGAAGCTGCAAAGCACCTGTTGCAGCAGTCCCGGCGGGGCGTGCTGGCAGTGAACGGCGACAACGGCTATCCCTTTGCGATCCCGGTAAATTATTACTACGATCAGGAGCACGACAAAATCTACTTCCACGGTGCAAAGTCCGGCCAGAAGGTGGACGCGCTGAAACAGAATGATAAGGTATGCTTTACCGTTTACGGCAACGAACACTTTGAGCCGGGCGACTGGGCACCTTATGTGCAGAGCACCGTGGTGTTTGGCCGCTGCCATCTGATCGACGATGCCGCTGCTACCGAGGCCCGCGTGCGGGAGCTTGGCATGAAGTATTACCCCGGCAAGGAAGAGGTGGAAAAGGAAATTGCGCTGGGCATCAAGGCCGTGCAGCTTTACGAGATCACCATTGAACACCTCACCGGCAAACAGATCCAGGAAAAGTAAAAAATAAAACAGGGGACTGTTGCAAAATAAAAATGCGATAGCAACTTGCACAAAGAAATAGCACAAAATCAAAAACCCGGAGCCTTTTTTAAGCCGTTTTGGCTGTGAAAAGGTTTCGGGTTTTGTGCATTGTTTTTTCAGAGAGCTATTTTGCAACAGTCCCGTATAGATCAGTTTGCAGGGAAAGGCCCGGCGGTTATCTGTGTTCCGGGCATTTGGGAGCCGCCTTGGTCAGCATCTGCTGGAACTTGCGGGCTGCCGTGTTCAGCGGGCGGTGATGGTCGTACACAAGGCAGATGGAGCGCTGAGGGATGATCTCCTGCAGATGCAGCTGCACGATCTCACCGCGGGCCGTGCATCCTGTGCCATGGACTGGGGCAGGAACGCAATGCCCAGCTCACTTTTGACAAGGGTCAGCATCTGGTCGGTGGTGGCAGCCTCGGTATCCGGCTTCAGCACCGCACCGTGATCCAGAAAGAACTGCCGGTAAAAGGCGCGGGTCATGCTTTCGTCGCTCAGGGAGATCAGCGGATAATTGTTCAGCTCCTTCAGCGAAAGGTTCTGGCTGGAAAGGGCAGTAAAGGTCCTGCCGCCCACAAGCACCTCATAAAAGGGCTTCAGCTCCACCATTTTCAGGCCGCTTTCCACCTCGGCAGGGGGGTGGTGATGATGGCAAAATCCACCTCGCCGTTTTTCACGGCCTGCAAAGCCTGCGGCGTGGAGTGGTTGGAGATGCGCAGGCGGATGCCGGGATAGTCCGTGTGGAAGGCGCGCAGCTTTTCTGCAAGGTAGATGTTCAGCGCAGTTTCGGTAGCGCTGATGCTGATCGCACCGTGTTCCAGCGTGGCGCTGCAGCTCTTCTTCCTCTGCATCCTGAATCTGCACCGCCGCAGATGCAATGCGGGAGTAAAGCAGTTCACCCTCCGGGGGTTAAGGGTAACGCCGCGGTTGGAGCGGATGAACAGCACGCAATTCAGCTGGCTTTCCAGCCGGTTCATGGAGTGGGTGATGTTGGGCTGGTTGTTGCCCAGCACCCGCGCGGCTTTGGTGAAATTCTGATATTTCGCGACATAGTAAAAGATTTTGTAATATTCCCAATCCACATACATGGGGAGCTGCCCTCTGCCATGCAAATTTTGTATCGCTGCTCATGTGCAAGATACGTTTTACACATTTTCTGCCTGCTAGTATAATCATACCGCACCCAAAAATCAAGCTGAAATTCCGACCCTGTGCCGGAAACAGAAAAAGGAGAGCGAAGCATCGTATGCTTACCGCAGTTACTGGTATCAATTGGGGCGATGAGGGCAAGGGCCGTGTCATCGACCTGCTGGCCGAAAACGCCGATATGGTCGCCCGCTATCAGGGCGGCAATAACGCCGGCCATACCGTTGTCACCGAGCAAGGCAAGTTCATCCTGAACTTGCTGCCCTCGGGCATCCTGCACCCGGAGGTGATCTGTGTACTGGGTGCGGGCATGGTGGATAGACCTGGACCATCTGGCGGGTGAAATGGCCGCGATTGAGGAGCGCGGCGTGGAGATCAGCTCCAAGAACCTCAAACTTTCAGATAAGGCAACCATCTCCATGCCGTGGCACAAGGTGCAGGACGGCTTGGAAGAGGACCGCCTTGCCCAGAAGGGTGCGGCCTTTGGTTCTACCCGCCGCGGCATTGCCTACGCCTACAGCGACAAATACCGCAAAAAGACCCTGCGTCTGGGCGATCTGCTGCATCTGGACGAGGAGCGCACCCAGAACCGCCTGCACATGATCCTGGAATCCAAGAATCTGGAGCTGGGTGGCTGCTATCATCAGGAACCCATGAGCTACGATGCTCTGCTGGAGTGGTGCCGGGTGCAGGCCGGGCAGTTTGCACCGTACATCTGCGATGTGGGTGCCTTTTTACAGCAGGCCCACGACAGCGGCAAGCGCATCGTGCTGGAGGCCCAGCTGGGTGCCATGCGGGATATTGATTACGGTATCTTCCCGTTTACTTCCAGCTCCAACACGCTGGCTGCCTATGCACCGCTGGGGCGCCGGCATCCCCAACTGCAAGCTCGACCATGTGGTGGGCGTGCTGAAAGCGTATTCCACCTGCGTAGGCGCCGGTCCTTTTGCGGCTGAGAACGCCATGGGCGAGGACTGGAACGAGAAGCTGCGCAAGGCTGGCGGGGAATACGGTGCGGCCACAGGCCGTCCCCGCCGGGTCGGCCCCTTCGACTGTGTGGCCAGCCGCGCTTTCTTCCGCCAGCAAGGGCGAGACGGTGGAGGACACCGCCCGCGTGGTGAGCAACTACGCCGATGTGATCGCCATGCGCCACCCCAAAGAGGGCGCACCGCTGCGGGCATCCCTTTCTGCACGTGTGCCGGTGATCAATGCAGGCGACGGTGGGCACGCGCATCCCAGCCAGACCATGATCGACCTCATGACGATCCGCCAGCGCAAGGGGCGGCTGGATCATTTGACTATCGGCTTCTGCGGCGACCTCAAGTTTGGCCGCACGGTCCACTCCCTGACCGCTGCGCTGAGCCAGTTTGAGGGCAACCGGTTCGTGTTCATCTCGCCGGAAGATCTGCGCCTGCCGCAGTATGTGAAGAATGAATCGCTGGAGCCGACCCATCAGATCTATAAGGAAACGGCTGACCTTGAAGCCGAGCTGCCGCATCTGGATGTGCTGTACATGACTCGTATCCAGCAGGAGCGCTTTTTCAACGAAGAAGAATACCTGCGCCTGAAAGGCTGCTACCAGCTGGACGAAGCGCTGCTGCAGAAGGCACCGCAGGATATGCCGGTGCTGCATCCGCTGCCCCGCATCGACGAGATCAAAAAGGATGTGGATGACGACCCGCGTGCCGCCTACTTTGATCAAGTGCACAATGGTGTGTATATCCGCATGGCCATCATTCTGGCGTTGCTTGATATCCCTGATCCAGTTACCGGCAAAAAGGTGCTGGAAGCATGATATAAACCTCTTCCCCGAATCCTAAAAAGAAAGCCGGGCAGACCGCAGTCTGCCCGGCTTTCTGATATTACTTTAATCCACCACCGGAATGTTCAGCCCGAATTCCAGCGGGCGGAAGCGGGGGCAGACGTTCTCCGTGATGCAGATGACCGACGCGGCCAGGCGGCTGCCGATCTCACAGGACTCGGCCAGCGTTTTGCCGTAGGTCAGGCCGATGACCGTGCCGGCAAAGAAGGCGTCGCCTGCGCCGGTGGTGTCGATGACGTCCACCTTCTTGGCGGGTACCACGCCGCACTCGCCGTTGGCGCGGGCATATACGGCACCCTGACCGCCCATGGTGATCACCATACTGGGAATGTTGGCGCTGTGCACATTGGCGGCCAGAACCCTGCACATCTCGTCCGGGGCCAGATGGCCGTAATCATCGGAGAACAGAAGCCCGGCTTCCTGCTGGTTGCAGACGAAGCAATCGATCTGCTGCAGAAAATCCCGGCGCTCCATGGCGATGCTCATGTTGGAGATGGCGGCAAAGACCTTCTTGTTGTACTTTTTGGCGTAGCGCAGCACCTGTTTTACAGTATCTTTTTCCAGATCCAGCTCCAGCGCAATGGCATCGCAGTCGGCAAAGATCTCGTCACCCTTTTTTCCTTTTAAAAAGGCCGGTGAGGGGAGTGGTGTCCGGCCGCTTGGAAATGGCTGCATGCACATCGCCGTCGTTGTCAAAGATGGCCAGCCAGGTGCCCATGCCGTCCGGCACGCGCTGGATGTACTTGGTGTTCACCTTGTGGTTCTCCAGCTTGTTGATCACATCCTGTCCCATGCCGGTGTCGTCCACCAGACTGACAAAGGTAGGGCGCAACTCTACATTGGCGATATCCTCCACCACGTTGCGGCTCACTCCGCCGTGTACCTGCTCAATGCGGCCGGCATTGCGCCCGCCCGGAATATAGGCGGAAAGGGGATAGCCTTTGATATCCACAAAAACAGCACCGAGCACAACGATTCCCATAGCAAAAAACCTTTCTGAACAAGAAATATTTACGTCTATTATACCGTATTCTGACACAATGCGCCATCCCTTTTGCGCAAAAACTCCGCAAAGGTCAGGCAAGGGCTGTCTGCGCTGTGCGCACCAGATATTCCATGGCCTGCATCGGGTACTGTCCGGCAGCAGTCTCACCGGTCAGCATCACGCTGGCCGCGCCGTCCAGCACGGCGTTGTAAATGTCACTCACCTCGGCACGGGTGGGCACCGCGCGGTGCACATGCTGTCCAGCATCTGGGTCACTACCATAAAGGGCACGCCTGCAGCCCGGCAGGCGGCGGAAAGCCGCTTCTGGCAGCGGGGCAGCTCCCACAGCGGCATGGCATTGCCAAGGTCTCCGCGGGCGATCACCACCTCATCCACAAGGTGGATGAATTCCGGCAGGGCACGCACACCGGTCATGTTTTCAATTTTGGCAAAGATACGGATATCCGCAGCCCCGGCTTCTTCCAGCGCATGGCGCAGGGCCAGAATATCTGCTTTGCCGCGCACAAAAGGCAGCATCACACCGGTAACACCGCACTGCTTTGCAATTTTCAGGTTCTGCAGGTCTTCCTCCGTCAGGGTAGGCGAGGGCACCGCAAGGCCCGGTGCAGCAATGCTTTTGCGGCTCTGCAGGGTGCCGCCGCGCACCACGGTGCACACAAGGGCTTCCGGCAATGCCTGTGTGACCTGCACCAGAAGCTTGCCGTCGTCCAGCAGAAGCTGCTGCCCGGGCGCAGCCGCCTGTACCAGAGCTGCCGGGCAAGGTACGCCGTCTGCGCCAAGGCGTATAGAGCTGCCCTCAACCAGAGCAACAGGCTCTGCCAGCGTGCCGATGCGCAGTTCCGGCCCCTGCAGGTCGATCAGCAGCTGACGGATGCCGGCTGCGCGGATCATGGCCAGCCAGTCGGTGTGCGCCGCCAGCGGCCCGTGGGAAAGATTCATGCGGATGCCGGTCATGCCGGCTTCCACCATGTGCTGCAAGATCGCCGGCTGTGCGCAGGCCGGGCCGATGGTACCATAAAAATCCAAGGTTCATTCCCTCGATTCATTTTTTATTTCTAATGTATATTGTAACATGAACTGTCCGGGTTGAAAAGAGCCGGACGCGGGCAGAATAAGGGGATTGAAAAAATGCGGTAGCAGCCTGCGCGGGGAAATTGCGAAAAATCAAAGACCCGGAACCTTTTGGAGCCGTTTTGGCCCTGAAAAAGTTCCGGGTATCGTACAGTATTTTTTGGATGCTTTTTATCGGCAAAGGCCGAGACGCTTTTTGAATCCCTCCCACAGGCGCACCACCCGCTCCCGCGGCAGGAAATACCCGCAAGGACGGCGATTGCTGGGTGCACTGTGTGGCGCGGGTACCGGTACACCTGCCCGAATAACAAAAGAGGCTGTTGCACATCGTTTTAGCCGAAAGTGCAACAGCCTCTTTTTGTTGTGGGCAATCAGCCCTCCGATGCAAAAAATTCTTTGGTCAGCCTGACCACCGTGCCGGAAAGCAGCAGCAACGCGAGCAGGTTCGGAATGCTCATCAGGCCGTTGAAGGTATCGGCGATGCTCCACAGCAGGCCCAGATCCATCGTTGCGCCCAGAATGGACACAAAGGAGTAGACCAGAAAGAAGGGCTTTGCCACCTTATCGCTGCGGCACAGGAACACCAGGAACCGGGAACCATACAGGCCCCAGCCGATGATGGTGGAAAAAGCAAAGCAGCACAGGGCCACGGCGGTAAAGATGGAAGCCCAGCCGCCGTAGGTGGTGGTAAAGCCGCTGATGGTCAGCTCTGCACCGGCGGCGGTGCCGTAGTTCACGGTGGTGCCGCTGCACAGAATGACCATGGCAGTCAGGGTGCAGATGACGATGGTATCGGCAAACACTTCAAAGATGCCGAACATGCCCTGCTTGACCGGCTTTTTGGTGTCGGCGCAGGCGTGGGCAATGGAACCGGTGCCAAGGCCGGCCTCGTTGGAGAAAATGCCGCGGGACACACCCTTCTGCATACTGACGAACAGGCTGCCGATGGTGCCGCCGGTGAACGCTGCCGGGTTGAACGCACCCGCAATGATGGACTCGAACACATAGGGCAGGCGCTCAAAGTTCAGCACCATAACGCCCACGGACAGCACGATGTAGAACAGAGCCATAAAGGGCACCAGCTTTTCGCTCACGCTGCCAATGCGCTTGATGCCGCCCAGCAGCACCATGGCCACCAGCATGGCCACTGCGATGCCAACCACGAGGTTCAGGGTAGAAAGCGCACCGCCGCCCACCACGCCGTACTCCAGCAGAGCGGTATCGATAGCGGCAACGATAGTATTTACCTGTGTGGCATTGCCGGTGCCAAACACGGTCAGCACGCCAAACAGGGAATACAGCACAGCAAGAAACTGCCAATGCTTGCTCAGGCCGTTTTTAATGTAGTACATGGGGCCGCCTACCCATTCGCCGGCCTCGCTGCGCTCACGGTAGTGCACCGCCAGCGTGACCTCGGCAAACTTGGTGCACATGCCCAGCAGGGCAGAACACCACATCCAGAACACGGCACCCGGGCCGCCGATGGCAATGGCGCCTGCCACACCGGCAATGTTGCCGGTGCCCACGGTGCCGGCCAGTGCGGTGCACACCGCCTGGAAGGGGGTTATGGCACCGTCCGAAGCGTCTTTTTTGCGGAACATGCGTCCGATGGTGGTCTTGATGGCGTAGGGAAATTTGCGGATCTGCAAAAAGCCCGTGCGAACGCTCAGGAGCAGGCCCACGCCGATGATGCACACCATGGCGGGCACGCCCCAGATGAATTGGTTGACCGCCTGATTGACGGCCGTGATCGTCTCGATCATATTTTTCCCACATCCTCTGTTAAATTGCGCTTTTCCAGCCGAAATGCCGGAAAACAAACATCTTATTTTACCGCAGTTTTTGCGTACTGTCAAATAAAATGCACAAAAAAGAGGGAGGTTTTTTGGCAAACTCTCCCTCAACTGCTTGAAACTATTTTATTTTACTCGGTCTTCGCCGTCCAGCGCTTTCAAGAAGGCTCAGCACTTTCCAACTGCCTTGCGGTACACCGGGTAAGCCACGATGGCGGACAGCACTTCGGTGATCCAGAATGCATGCCACACGCCGTTGGCACCAAGGAAATGGCACAGCACTGCGGCCAGCGGCATGATGAACACCACATAGCGGCACAGCGAGATCACCAGCGACGGCACGCCCTTGCCAAGGCCCTCCAGTGCGCCGGACGAGGTGGTGGACACTGCCGACACCACAAAGCCGATACAGATGATGCGCAGGGCAGTCTGGCCGATGGCGACGGTTTCGGGGTTGGAGGTGAACAGCTGCATCAGCGGGCGGGAAGCGAACAGGCAGATGACCGTGCCCGCAGCCATGATGGCAGCACTCATGATGAGGGTGAGTTCGTAGAGCTTTTTCACGCGGGCGTGCTCCTTGGCACCGTAGTTGTAGCCGATGAGCGGGCGCATTCCCTGCACGATGCCGTTGGCGGGCAGGTAGAGGAAGGTCTGCAGCTTGTAGTAAATGCCCAGAATGACCACGTAGCTCTGGGAGAAGGCCGCCAGCAGGCCGTTCAGGAAGGTGACCAGCAGGGAGGGCAGGGCCAGATTCAGGATAGCAGGCACGCCGATGGCATACAGTTTGCCGTCCAGTGCGGCATCCGGGCGCAGGCAGCTGCGGCGCAGTCGGATAGGCAGCTCAGTACGGACGTAAACGAAAAGGTAAACGCACAGGCTCAGCAGCTGGCCGATGCCGGTGGCCAGCGCTGCACCGGCAATGCCCATGGCGGGCACCGGGCCCAGGCCGAAGATCAGGACGGGGTCCAGCAGGATGTTGCACGCGCAGCCGAACACCAGCGCCACCATGGTCACCTTCATGCGGCCCACGGCCTGAAACATCTTTTCAAAGGCCAGCGCGGCCATATTGATGGTGGCAAACAGGAATACGATGGTGGAGTAGGTGATGCCGGATGCAATCAGGCCTGCGTCGCTGGTGAACCGGCGCAAAAAGCCCGGCATGATGACAATGCTGACAATGGTGATGAGAATGCCGTGCATCAGGCTCAGCGCCATACCGTGGGTGGCGGCAGTCTCGGCCTTTTTGTGGTCGCCCGCGCCAAGGTACAGTGCGATCATGGCATTGATGCCGATACCGAAGCCGATGGCGATGGCGTTGGCAAAATTCTGGATCGGGAACACCAGACTGAGGGCAGTCATGGCGGCTTCGCTGATGCGGGCCACAAACAGGCTGTCTACAATGTTGTACAGACTGTTCACCAGCATGGAAATAACATTGGGCAGCGCCATGGATACCAACAGCGGCAGCACCGGTTTTTCTTTCATAAAGGTCTCGTTCATAGTGTTTGCATTGCTCCTGTAGAGAAAAAGAAATGAATTACTGCAGCCGCGGAATCGTCAAGGCGAGACTGCTCGAAGATAAAAGCAGACGCAAAAAAGCCACACAATGGCTCTTTTGAAGTCATTGTGTGGCGAAAAGTAGCATAATGCTGTAAAAATCCACACGATTTTTATTGACTGAAGGATAACACGGCTTCCGGCAGATGTCAAGAGGTCAAACGGATAAAGTATGACTTTTATGGACTTGACCATTTTTCACCGGGAGGCTAAAATAAAAATAGATACTTTATAAAATAAGGAGAATCCTGCCATGAAATGGATGATCGCGTCCGACCTGCACGGGTCGGCGTTTTATTGCAAAAAATGATCAAAGCGTTTGAGCGGGGGGCGCAGACCGCCTGCTACGCGCCCAAGGAGGTCATCCCGCTGCTGAACGGCCTGAAGCCGAAGCTGTGCTGTGTGCGGGGCAACTGCGAGGCTGAGGTGGACCAGATGGTGCTGAGTTTCCCGGTGATGGCGAGCGTAGGATCATCCGCTAAGCAAAAAAGGCAACGGCCTCCTCTGTTTGAGGAAAACCGCTGCCTTTTTATCATTTTACCGCCTGCTTTAACCGTTCCAGATCTTCTGCATCCGGGTGAGAAAGGGCGTTGTCGAAATTTTCGATCAGCGCATCCAGATTCGGCAGATGGATGGGCTGCTTCTTCATCGCTTCATACCGCTGGCGGACCGACAGCGGCATCTTGCCCTGACACATATAACGGCCGAAGACCGTGTTGCTCCTGTCCAGCGAACGCTCCACCTTTTTCAGGATCTTGTTGAAATACTCCTCACTGCCGCCAAAGCCGGCGGTGCCAAAAAGGAAGATATTTTTGCCGTGCAGCTGCTTCAAAAAGTCCAAAGTGCTTTCGTCAGCGTTTCCCTTGTCTGTCCAGAAGCCCACATAGAGGTCGTCCGCTTCCATGGCAGCAGGGTCCGGGGTGCCAAAATAGCAGCAGTTTTCCTGTGGCAGACAGGCGTGCAGCGTGTCTGCCAATAATTTTGTGTTGCCTGTTTTACTGCTGAATACGATCGCGTAGCTCATAGTTTCTCCATGCCATGCAAGCGCTCTCCCGAACGGTATCGAAACGCACCCCCACACGAAAGTGTGGGGACAGGCTTAATTTCGCGTTGATACGTTCTATCCACCAAAAAGTCCACAACTACATCCTGCTTTCAGGAATCATGCTACGTCTACAAGGCAATTTTACCACTCAATTTTCAAGTGTGTCAATGGGTTTTGCTCAGAAAGGAGGTCATTTACGAGAAAAGATTTTTTCTGACAACTTACTTAGCGCAATTTTGATTTTACACATCAAAGTTGCGCTTTTTATTTTCCCCAAAAGTATTGACAAGGAGGTTTTCTCAACGATGCCGATGTATTTTTGCTGTTTTTTATCCATGAACCAACCGCATGACCCTTGACTACTTCTACGGACAGACTGGAGAGCTTTTCTCCTTCTACCGCATTCCCAAAGGCACTGCTGGACGAGCAGAACCGGGTGTTCATCATCTTCACGATCGAGGATGTCAAGAGGGCATTGTGTTGCGCAGACAACAAAGCAACGAAGTTGCTGCGGGAACTTGAAAAGTTTGGTCTGATTGAACGAAAACGCCGAGGGCAAGGAAAGCCAAGTTTGGTATATGTGAAAAACTTTTCGGCAGAATTTTCAAAATCGAGAGCGTCAAGAATCGTGATAATGACGATTCTTGTGGCTTCAAAAACGCGTGTCAAGACCCTGCAAAATCACGATGTAATAAGACTAAAGACCTGCTAATAAAAGTCAAGTCCCAAAACAAGAAAATTCGCTAACCGACCGCTGCCCATGACAAACAGTATTCAAATGCTGGTCAAAAAACACAGCGAGGGCGACGGAGGGGGATAGCAAGCAAGCCCAGCCAGCCCTCGCAAAATCAGGATAGCATTTGAATGCTTCGGTTTGTCAAGGGTTCGCTACGCCAGCTAAGCGGTTCTTTGAATTCAGCTCAGGCTCAAGAGGAAATTACGACCAAAAACAAATATCCATGCTTATTTTGAGTGTTTGGAGTCCATTACAGCTTTCACTCTAGCATAATAGATTCGCAAGAACTTGTTGGCTGAAGCCATCATGTAAACTTTGTAGGGTTTTCCCTCAGAGCGCTTTTTGTTCATGAATTGAAAAACCGGCTCATCCTGAGGTTGTGTCTTCAAGATGACAGTCATAATCAGAAAGAGCGTCCTACGTAGAACAGCCGAACCCACTTTACTAATTCCGCTATCGTTGCCCACAATCTTGCCAGAATCATTTGGCTGCGGTTCAACGCCTGCAAATGCAATGAGTGATTTCTTGGATGAGAAACGACGGACATCTCCGATCTCAGCCATCAGTTGAGGACCGAGAGAAGGCCGACGCCGTACATTTCCATCACAGTATCAAATTCCGGAAGCTGTTGAGAAAGGCGAAGCATCTCCTGCTGGAATGCAGCCACGGACTGAGATACGGCTTTCAGCTGAGCGACCTGTTGCTGAATAAGGAGTTTTGAGGTTGGGGATTTTGGAAGAGAAGCAGCATTGACTGCACAGGCATAGATCGTATCCGATTTTGAGCGAGTGAAATTATATCCGTGCTTCTGACACCACTTTAAATACTTTTTAGCAAAGGCATCAGAGGAAAGGCTTGAAACACACTCACTGTGCCAGAAGTCTCCAATGAAATCGACCCATTTTTCGCACCCGTTGCTCTTTGCGGGGCTTGAAAATAGCTTGTTTGCATCTGGAAAGGTCAGGTCAAGAGATGAGATCAGATTATTCTTCAGCATAGTACGAACTGCCACGGCTTGCTGGTACTGACGATAACAATTCTTCAAAGCCAGCCGGGTATCATCTTCGGGAAGATACTGTCGTAGCCGTGTCCACTTGTCGAGCGTATAGTTGGCGATTTTAACAGCGTCTTTTCTATCCGTTTTGACACGTCTTAAACTGTTGTTGTCATAGTCATGAATCAGAACAGGATTAACTACGGAAACGAATAAGCCCGCATCGTGTAAAACGAAAGCAACTGGTTTGTGGTAATTCCCGGTGGCTTCCATGACCACACGGGTCTCGCCGTCCAAAGCTTTGAGCTTCCCAGCCAGATCGTTCAGGCTTTGGGCGGTGTGTAAAACTTCAAAGGGTTCGAGTACTACTTCTCCAAAGGGGCGCATGACGCAAACCATGCTCTTTCCTTTGGAAACGTCAATGCCTACAGCGTTCATAACGGTTCCTCCATTACTTTGTATTTGCAACCGGAAATCCATCTTTTCTCGTTGCCGATTCAATCTATTGGGTGACACGAACGCTCCGCTTGGCGGGTGGCTCAACCTGCTTAAAACGAATGCTACAACAAGAGAGATGGTCAACTGTCTTTAGACAAACAGCATTCAAATGCCTTAATCAATGCAGCGAGGGCGACGGAGAGAATAGCAAAGCAAGCCCGGCCAACCCTCGCAGAAACAGAATAGCATTTGAATGCTTCGGTTTGTCAAGGGTTCGCTGCGCCAGCTAAGTTGTTCTTGGATTTGGCTCAGGCTCTGGAGAAAATCAGGCAGCTGTAAGATATGTTTTGCCAGACTTCTGCAAAGCGTAGATCAGCCGCACGAGTTTCTTCGTGGCATGGGACAGGGCAACATTGTAATGCTTTCCTTCGGCACGTTTCTTGGCAAGGTATTCAGTAAAAACAGGATTCCAGTAACAGACGTATTTGGTTGCGTTGTAAAGGGCATATCGCAGATAACGAGAACCACGCTTCTCCATGTGAGCGTAACAGTTTGTAAGTTTTCCTGACTGGTATGTAGATGGAGAGCAACCAGCGTAAGCAAGGATTTTGTCAGGAGATTCGAAGTTGGAGAAATCACCGATTTCTCCAAGAATCATGGCGGCGGAGTGAATACCCATTCCGGGAATAGAAAGAAGTGGTGGATGCAATTCATCCATGATTTGCTGAATCGAATCTTCAATTTCATCAATCTCGGAGGTGAGTTCCCGAATGAGCTTAATGGTGTGCTTCAATTCCAGAGATTTGGCAGGCATAACGGAACCAATGGATGTTCTGGCTGCATCTCGAATCTGGATAGCTTTGTCTTTTCCGTAACGCCCCTTAGATACTGTCGCAAGAAGGTTTGTCAGCTTGGTAAGATGAACTTCTGAAACCTGTTTCGCACCGGGATATTCGCTGAGGAGCGAGTAAACCGAAGCAATATGGAGAATCGGAACAAGCTGTTCCAATTCTGGAAACAGGATTGTAACCAATCTGGACACCGACTGCTTTAGTTTGGCGCGTTCCTGAACTTTATCAAATCGGTATCTCGTGAGTGACTTTAGTTCTTCGTTGTGGTATGCTGCATCCGTGTAGGACTTGAGGTCTACATCGGACAATAGCATAGTTGCAATCGTTCTTGCATCCACACGATCGGTTTTAGTTTTGCGAAGGCTGAGACTCTTTCGGTATAGATTGGTGTGTAACGGGTTAATGACATAAGTTGGCAGACCGTTGTCAAGAAGGAACCCAAGAATATTGTAGCTGTAATGTCCGGTAGCCTCAAGCCCTACTTTTATTTTGTCTGATTTTTGAGTACAGTCTTGAATCGTTTGCAGCAGACTTTTGAAACCATCTGAGTTGTTCGGAATGGTGAAGCAGTCAGCACGAACTGTTCCGTCCGAATCAAGAATACAGCAGTCATGCTTATCCTTGGCAACGTCAATTCCGACACAGACCATTTTGATACCTCCGGCGTATTTATTTCGATGCTGTTCAGGACCACAGACTTCTTTGCTCTTGTAACCTCGTTCTAAATAAACCGTCTGGCGGTATCTAACTGATTAACATTTCAACAAAGAAGCTGTGGTTGGAGCCTCCGCAAAACCGTTTGACGGTAGGTGATAAAGACCAATCCACAGCACCCTATAATTATTGTAGCATCCCGCTGGAGAGCGGTCGATGGAAAAAAGTCCTGTTGGTGGAAACCCGCATCACCATCAGATGGGCTGGCGAGCCGGACGAACTGCCCGTTACTCTTTCTACCCTGGCAAAAGCCATGAACGACCAGCCCATTCCGCCCGGCGAAGGGCATCCTGCACCATGCAGAGGGCGTTGACCTGATTCCAGCCAACATCGAACTGGCAGGGCTGGAAGTTGCCCTTGTGAACAGTATGAACCGAGAGAAGATGCTCAAACAAGTGCTGGAAGGTGCAAAGCACGAGTACGATTTCATTCTGTTGGACTGTACCCCTTCCCTTGGGATGCTGACCGTGAATGCACTGGCAGCAGCGGACACTACCCTGATTCCTGTGCAGGCGCAGTATCTGTCGGCAAAGGGTCTGGAACAGCTTTTGCAGACTGTGCAGAAAGTCCGGCGGCAGATCAACCCGAAGCTGAAAATCGAGGGAATCCTGCTGACTATGACCGACAGCCGCACCAACTACGGACAGCAGATCGACAATCTGATTCGAGATGCCTACGGCAACAAGATCAAGGTGTTTGACCAGACCATTCCCCGATCTGTCCGAGCTGCGGAGATCAGTGCCGTGGGCAAGAGCATTTTCCAGCATGACCCCAAAGGCAAGGTGGCAGAAGCCTACCAATCTTTGACGAGGGAGGTGTTGGCTGATGCCGAAAAACAGCTTAAACGTGTCGCTGAAAGGGGCAGATGACATCTTCTCCACCGAAGAATCCCGGCAGGAACAGCAGCGGGAACAGGTACAGCAAATTCCCATCGGAGAACTGTATCCTTTCAAGAGCCACCCCTTTAAGGTCTTGGATGACGAGTCCATGCAGCGCACGGTAGAAAGCGTGGCGCAGTATGGGGTGCTTGCACCGCTGATTGCCCGCCCCAGACCAGAGGGCGGTTATGAGATTATCTCCGGGCACCGCCGCCAACACGCCGCAGAACTGGCCGGACTGGAAACGCTGCCGGTCATTGTTCGAGAGATGTCGGACGATGCAGCAGTGATCCTCATGGTGGACAGCAATTTGCAGCGTGAGCATATTCTGCCCAGTGAACGCGCATTTGCCTATAAAATGAAGCTGGAGGCGATAAAAAAGCAAGGTGCTAGGTCGGATTTAACTTCGGCCCGAATTGGGCCGAAGTTGACAGCAGCTGAAAAAGTGGCAGAAGAAGCTAATGATACCAAGTCGCAGGTCAAGCGATTTATCCGCCTGACCTGCCTTGTCCCAGAACTGCTGGACATGGTGGATGAGAAGAAAATTGCCTTCAATCCCGCTGTGGAACTGTCCTATCTGGACGAGGCTCAACAGCGGGATTTTTTAGAAGCCATGAACGATACACAGAACTTTCCATCTCTTTCGCAGGCGCAGCGGCTCAAGAAGATGGCGCAGAATGGGCAGTTTTCGTATGATGTGGCTTTTGCCATCATGGGAGAAGCCAAGAAGGACGAGCTGGATAAGGTCGTCATCAAAAATGACACCCTGAAAAAGTATTTTCCGCGCAGCTACACGCCCAAACAGATGGAAGATACCATCATCAAGCTGCTGGAACAGTGGCAGAAAAAGCGTCAGCGCAGTGAAGAACGCTGACAGGATATGAATTTGGAAAGACCCTGTTGGGTCTTTTTCTTTAGAAAAAAGGAGAAAACGCCTATGAAAAATGATTCTAATCCCATTATTCGTTCCCAGGAAGTCACCATTGATATGCACATCTGTGCGGCACTGTCGGAGAGCAGGGGCAGCGGCGAGATCTATTTTGCTGCCATCGCCCCGGATATGGAACTGACAGTCATCACGCTGGACGAGGCTCCCGACATTCTGCCCTGCTTTGACGAGGATGATGCATATCTGAACATCCCCGACAGCTCACTGCTGCTCAGCTACAACCCGGCACAGGTGCTGAAGCTGGCAGGCAAGCACTATCTGACCGGCCCGGTCATTTTGGTGCGCACCAATATGGATGGCGAGTTCATCTCGCTGACGATCGATCAGGTCTACCTCTTTCAGAAGTACCTGATGCGCCACAGCGTTACCCTGATGGCTGACGGCCAGAAGCTGCCCTGCATCTGTATCGACTGAGGTGTGCCATGCTGAACTTTTTTATCGGTTTCGCATTTTTTGAAGCCGGCGCTTTTTTCGGCTTCTTTGTGGCAGCTCTGTTGAACGCCGCCCATGCCGGGCAGGAGATCTCTATCAAATTCGAGGAGGACGATAATGGAACAGAACGAGAACACCTTGTCGGTGCTGAAAATTACACCGGGGCAGTATCCGCAGCAGGTCGAGATCGATAACGACCTGAAATCCTTACAGCAGGCAGTCGGGGGCAACATCGGTGCCAGCTACCCGTTCAGTGACCCCGTTGCCATCGTCTACAACGATGAGGGTAAGCTGATGGGTCTGCCGCTGAACCGCGCACTGCGGGATGAAAGCGGCGAAGCCTATGATGTGGTCGCCGGGACTTTTCTGGTGGTGGGGCTGGGCGAGGAGGATTTTGCATCCCTGACCCCGGAGCTGGCACAGAAGTACGAGGAGCATTTTCATCAGCCGGAAGATTTTATCCGGCTGGGGCATCGGATGATGGTTGTTCGTGTGCCCGATGAAGCAGTCTGCCCGGAAGAAAGCAAAACCACCCCGCCGAAGGATGCCGGATTTGACCGCTAGACACGACTTTCTGCACTGGAGGTGATGGAAATGCAGGAAGAAATCGAGCACAAAACAGTCAATTTTGCCATTTCGACTGTAAAACTGTCTGCCCGCACTCTGCTGAAAGGGGCGCAGTTCTTTCTGCGCCAGTACCACAAGAGTGCATCGCAGGGCAAGCAGTCCATGAAGCGGCTCATACGGCAGAGCCGGGGTGTGACCAATCTGGAGATCGAAAAGACTGGCATCAAGGATTTTGACCGCTACGCTAAGCGGTATCACATCGACTACGCCATCCAGAAAGACCTGTCCTGCACGCCGCCCCGGTACCTGATTTTCTTCAAGGCACAGGATGCAGACGCTCTGAACGCTGCGTTCAAGGAGTATTCTGCAGCAGTATTGAACAAGGCCGAGCGTCCCTCTGTGCTGGCCAAGCTGCACGATCTGGCACAGGTCATTGCCAACCTCCCCGACAAAGTACGGCACAAAGAGGAGGAACGTGGCTTATGAACAAGAAAAAGTTCACCAAGCTGCTGGCCCTGTACCTGCCTTATCTGGTGATTGGGCTGGCTGCGACCAATTTTGGCGAGGCATGGCGGCTGGCCGAGGGTAAGGAGCTGGGCGATAGAATCGTGTCACTCATAGATACGCTCCCGGCTGCATTTGCAAACCCTCTGCCCAGTCTGCACCCACTGGATATTCTGGTGGGCATCTGCTGCGGTGCCGGACTGCGGCTGGCGGTCTATCTAAAAAGCAAAAACGCTAAAAAGTACCGGCACGGTATGGAGTACGGCTCTGCCCGGTGGGGTACTCCGGCAGATATTGCGCCGTTCATGGCTCCGAAATTTGAGGATAACATCATACTGACCAAAACGGAACGCCTAATGATGAGCAACCGTCCACCTGACCCCCAAAAAATGCACGAAACAAAAACGTGCTGGTGGTCGGCGGCTCTGGCAGCGGTAAAACAAGGTACTTTATCAAGCCGAACTTGCTTCAATGTACGTCTAAAAGCCATCCGGTTTCATTCGTGGTGACTGACCCAAAAGGCGGTCTCATTCAAGAATGCGGCCTTGCCTTGCTGAAGAACGGATATAAAATCAGGACGATGAACACCATAAATTTTCACAAGTCCATGCGCTATAATCCTTTCGCCTATATCCACGAGGAAAAGGATATTTTGAAGCTGGTCACGACCCTTATGACCAACACCAAAGGTGAAGGTCAGGGCGGCGATCCATTCTGGGACAAGGCGGAACGGCTTTTTGCTGACCTCGCTGATCGCCTATCTGCACTACGAAGCCCCGGCTGAGGAACAGAATTTTGCCACGCTGCTGGAAATGCTCAACACCATGCAGGTGTCCGAGGACGACGAGGATTATCAGAATCCGGTTGATTTGCTCTTTGAAGATTTGGCAAAAAAAAGAAGCCGAACAGCTTTGCAGCGGCAGTACAAGCTCTATAAATTGGCTGCCGGCAAGACCGCAAAATCCATCCTGATTTCCTGCGGTGCCCGCCTTTCGCCCTTTGACATCCAAGAAATCCGGGATGCGACCATGTACGATGAGCTGGAGCTGGATAAGCTGGGCGACCGAAAAACAGCCTTATTCCTTATCATGTCGGATACAGACAGCACGTTCAATTTCCTTATCAGCATGATCTACTCCCAGCTTTTCAATCTGCTCTGTGAAAAGGCAGATGATGTGTACGGCGGGCGGCTCCCGGTCCATGTGCGCTGCCTCATTGACGAGTGTGCCAACATCGGCCAGATACCCCGGCTGGAAAAACTGGTCGCCACCATCCGCAGCCGTGAGATTTCGGCTTGCCTTGTGCTGCAAACCAGAAGCCAGTTGAAAGCCATCTACAAGGATAATGCGGATACCATCGTGGGCAACATGGACAGCCAGATATTTCTGGGTGGCAGCGAGCCTACTACCCTTAAGATCTTGCCGAAGCACTCGGCAAGGAAACCATCGACAGCTACAACAATTCCGATACCCGCGGCAATAGCCCAAGCTATGGCACCAACTACCAGAAACTCGGCCACGAGCTGATGAGCCGGGATGAGCTTGCAGTGCTGGACGGCGGCAAGTGCATCCTCCAGTTGCGTGGTGTCAGACCGTTTTTTCAGACAAATACGATCTGACCCAGCATCCGAACTACAAAATGACATCGGATGCTGACCCCAAAAATGCTCTGGATATTGAAAAATATCTGGGCCATAAAGAAAAAATCCACTCGGACGACCAGTTCGTCCTCGTGGATGTTGATTCACTCCCGCCCGCCTGAAAAGACGAGCGGTTATTTTTTATCCTGACCCAAAAGGCGCACCAGCAAATCAGCCCTTGCCGCAGTTTACGGCAGTTCACAAGTAGGTTTCGGGTGTGCGCAGGGTCACTTTTTGCCAAACAAAGGAGACGAAATATGGAATTTTTCAATAGTGCAGTGGACGTTCTGAAGACTCTGGTTGTGGCATTGGGTGCCGGTCTGGGCGTGTGGGGTGCCGTCAACCTGATGGAGGGTTACGGCGGCGATAATCCCTCCGCAAAGAGTCAGGGTATGAAGCAGCTCATGGCTGGCGGTGGTGTCGCCCTGATCGGCATTACCCTGATCCCCCTGCTGAGCGGTCTGTTCGGCTAAAAACTGCGGGCGGCATCTGCCGCCCCCATACATATTGCTCCAACTCACCGTGGCTAACGGTTTTTTGTACTTGTGGAGCGAATTTTCAAAAGCCATACGTTCTATCAAAAAGGAGATGTTTCTATGAATTTTTTGACGAACCTCATCTTTGTTCTCAACCTGCTCAAGACCCTCATCAACCATTTCTTTTAAGGTGGTGGCGCTGAGTGGAAACCGTTCTCAAAGCAATCTCCGATTGGATCAAGTCACTGCTGACAGCTGCGATCATGTCCAATCTTTCCGGCCTGTTCGATGATGTGAACACTCAAGTGGGCAACATCGCACAGCAGGTGGGCACCCAACCATCCAGTTTTGAACCGCGCGTTTTCGCTATGATCGAAGCCCTCTCCCGAAATGTGGTGCTGCCCATTGCAGGCGTGATTTTGACCTTCATTGCCTGTTATGAATTGATTCAGATGATTACTGAACACAA
>VOFD01002201.1_pt1 | contig 57286 bp, 54 predicted proteins | sample 5384101 | NCBI WGS metagenome assembly VOFD01 (sample SAMN12384723, study PRJNA508395) | human gut metagenome | isolation source: healthy gut C | host: Homo sapiens
ATTTCCACGAGACGGTCCACTGCATTCGGCGTGCGGCAGAGCAGCACGTCGGTTATTGCCTCGCGAAGGGCTTCGGGAATGTCGTCGAACGGCATGGCTGTGCCGACATTGACAATAGCCATGTCGAGACCGCGCCCGACGGCGAGGCGAAGAACCACGGCGTGCATTGCTTCGCGGATGTAGTTGTTGCCACGGAAGGCAAACGACAAATTGCTGACACCTCCGCTGGTTTTCGCTTCCGGCAGGTTGCGTTTGATCCATTCGACGGCATCGAGGAAGTCGAGCGCGTAGCGGTTGTGGCTTTCAATGCCGGTTGCCACTGCGAGGATGTTGGGGTCGAAAATGATGTCGGAAGGAGGAAACTCGGCTTTTTCCGTGAGCAGGCGGTAGGCTCTGGCGCATATTTCTATGCGTCGCTCGAAGGTGTCTGCCTGTCCTTTTTCGTCGAAAGCCATGACGACAACAGCCGCTCCCATTGCTTTGATGAATTTGGCGCGTGCGAGGAACGCCTGTTCGCCTTCTTTGAGGCTGATGGAATTGACAATTCCTTTTCCTTGCAGGCATTTGAGCGCGGCTTCGACGACTTCCCACGACGACGAGTCGATCATGACGGGCACGCGAGCCGTTGTTTCGTCGTCGGCCAGCATTCGGAGAAATGTGGTCATTTCCGTTTTCGCGTCGAGCATGGGGTCGTCCATGTTGACATCGACGATTTGCGCTCCCGCTTCGATCTGCCGTCTTGCTCCGGCGATGGCTTCTGCATAGTTTTTTTTCATTGACGAGACGAAGGAATTTTCTGCTTCCGGCCACGTTGCATCGTTCGCCGATTCGGATGAATCCCGTGTTTTTTTGCCTGCCTCCAACGTGTCGAGTCCCGACAGGATGAACGACCGTTTCTTGGGCTTTATTTGGCGTGGCTTATGCGATTTCGCGATTTCGGCGATGGCGCGAATATGCTCCGGCGTCGTTCCGCAACACCCTCCTGCGATGTTGACGATGTCTGCGTCCATCAATTCTTTTGAAAAAACGCGGCAGTCACGTCGGGCGTTTCTCCGTAGCGGCCTGTCGCGTCCGGCAAGCCTGCATTGGGATAGACGGCAATGGCGGAATTGGTCAGTGAAGATAATTGCTTGACGTAGGGCATCAAGTCTTTGATGCCGCTGCCGCAATTCAATCCGAATGCAATCGGGCTGGCGTGTCCCATGCTTGCGACGAATGCATCGAGCGATTGTCCCGACAACAAGCGATCGGCAGTGGCGAGCGTGGCTGATAGGATGATGGGCAATTTCGTTTTTGCTTTCTGCATCGCGTCGAACGCTGCAAGCACGGCCGCTTTTGCGTTCAGCGTGTCGAAAACGGTTTCGATTTGCAAAATGTCGACTCCGCCTTGTATGAGCGCTTCGATTTGAACGGCATACGCATTTTTGAGCGTGTCGAAATTGACAACTTCTTTTTGGCCGGCGCTTGCGTCGTGCATGGATAGCATTTTGCCGGTGGGTCCGATGCTTCCCGCAACCCAGCAAATTCGTCCGACAGCGTCGGCGCAACGGCGTGCAATGGAGGCAGCCGCTTCGTTGATTTCGGCGGCAAAAAGGCTTAGACCGTATTCGTCGAGCGAAATGGCGTTGGCGTTGAATGTGTTTGTTTCGATAATGTCGGCACCGGCCGAGAGGTATGCGCGATGGATGTCGGCGACAACGTCGGGACGTGTCAGCGAGAGCAAATCATTGCATCCATGCAGATTTTTTTTGGATGGGTTGCAAACCGCTTGCCTCTGAAATCGGCTTCTGTCAGGCCGTATTGCTGTATCTGCGTGCCCATGGCGCCATCGAGCACAAGGATGCGCTCCGACAGTGCCTGTTGTAGTTGGTTTGTACGATTCAACTTGTATTTGAGTTTATTCGGGTTGCAATTCGTCGGCAACCGGCAACGGCTTCCATCCTTCTCCAAACGCGTCGTAGGCATCTGTGACAATGACGAACGCCAGCGGGTCGGCAGCCTTGATTTTTCGCTTTCAGCATGTTTGTCTCTTTGTAGCTGACGACGAGCATCAATACTTCTTTATCGTTGTGGGAATATAGGCCTTGTCCTTGATGCAAGTGCCGGTGCGGTCCAAATCTTTCAAAGATGTAATCGCGCAGTTCGGGTAGCGGCCGGTTGCTGATGATGAATATCAATTTGTCGTTTTTTTCGCCGTTGATGGTGTAGGCGAGTACTCTGGAACTGATGAAGATGGCAATCAGCGAGTAGAACGACAGGTGCCATGATGGAGAAGAGGTGTCGGCGGCACTGCCGATTCCGAATCCGATTACAATCAAACCAAACAGAATGACGCACGCATCGACTAAAAAGATGGCGCTTGAAAACGCACATGCGCATATTTCTGGAGAATCATCGCCACGATGTCGCTGCCTCCGGTGGTGGCTTGCTGCCGCACGACGATACCACACCCCACACCGATCAGGGCGCCGCCAATCAGCGTGGTGAGCATCAAATGGTCGGTCATGTTGATGACGCCGCCGCAGAGCAAGGCGGGGTCGAGCCGCATCAATGCTTCTTGCGTAGGATAGGCGAGCCATGAAAGGCCGTTCATGATGAGTGGGCTTATCATGGCGGCAACGATGGTGCGGATGCCTAATTTAGAGCCAAGCAACAATACTGAAATAATCATCAACGGAATGTCGAAGAAGTAGCCGAATGTTCCCACTTGTATGGATGGGAAAATGTTGTGCAAAACGATGCTTGCTCCATACACTCCTCCGGGGACGATGTTGTAGGGATTGATGAAAAAAACGAATCCTCCCGACATGATGGTGCAGCCTACGACTATCCAAAACCAAGGCTTGATTTTTTGAATGATGGGGAATGGGACACGTTTATTGCAATGTTATTGTTGTTTGCGTTCATAAAAGTTTTCAGCGTATGGTGGTTATTAAATGTATTGTTTCGTGGCAATTTGCTTGCGGTGGATAGGCGTTTTGCGCGAGCCTTGCTCGCTTTCACGAATTCCGACAAATTTAATGATTTTTTTTGATTTTGGCGTAATTGAAAATCAAGATTCCGCATTGCCTGTCGGGATGAAGGCACTCATCGGCTCTCTTTCGGAAAAATGAGGCCGTCGAGGATTGTATAGTAGATTTGGATGGCTTCGCGGATTTCGTCGAGGCGGATGTATTCGTCGGCGGTATGCGAACGGGCAGAGTCGCCGGGGCCTAATTTCAGGGAAGGGAACGGCATTAACGCTTGGTCGCTCAGAGTGGGCGAGCCAAACGGCGTTTTTCCGGCAAACGTGAGGCGCGCAACGAGCGGATGGGTTTCCGGAATCGATGATGGGCGCAATCGCACGCTTCGAGGAGTGAGCAAGCATTCGGGGACGGCATCGCGAATGAGTTGCAAGGTTTGTTCGTTCGTATAGGCATCTGTCGTGCGCACGTCGACGACTATTTTTGCACAAATCGGGCACGACATTGTGTTGCGTTCCGGCCTCAATTTGCGTGACGTTGATTCGAATGGGGCCTAAACGACGGGATACGGCAGGAAAAGTCAGGTTTCGAAGCCGGTTGACGATGTCGATGGCCTTGTAGATGGCGTTGATGCCTTCACCGCGTGCGGCATGTCCGGATTTTCCGTGAATCTCTCCGTCGAGCACCATCAATCCTTTTTTCGGCTACGGCCGGCTGCATGCCGGTGGGTTCGCCGACGATGGCAATGTCTATTTTTGGAAGCAATGGCAAAACTGCTTCAATGCCGTTTTTCCCGCTTACTTCTTCTTCGCACGAGGCAAGAAACAGCAAATTGTAGGGTTGAGGCTTTTGCGACAAGAGCAGAAATGCGGCAAGCAGGCTGACGAGCGCGCCTCCTGCATCGTTGCTGCCCAATCCGTAAAGCCGTCCGTCGATTTCCTCCGGCATAAACGGGTCGCGGCTCCATCCGTCGACGGCACGAACTGTGTCGATGTGGGAATTGAGCAACAATGTCGGATTCTGCGGATTGGAAAAAGCGGACGCACACCACACGTTGTTGCCATGCCGTTGCGGCCGGATGCCTTTGGCAAGCAGGAAAGATTCTATTTTGTCGGCAGCAGCTTTTTCGTCGCGGCTGACGGATGGCGTTGCTATCAGTTGCTTCAAAAGGTCGATGATGTCGTAGTATATTTCGTCCATAAGCGTTTTTTGCGGCGGCTAATTTGTTATATTTTGGATATGTTTTGAGCGATGACGGAGTAAATGGTTATGGATAAGACAGTCAGTCCGCACACAGATGTCGTGACGCCCGTCAGGCGTGCCGGAGCGTGGGGCGGAAGCGGCGAGCAGGGCTGCATCCGTTGCAACAGGCTGCGTGCAGCGATAGCGACGCAACAACCTATGGCGATGCCGATGAGCCCTCCGACAATCAAATCGCCCGGTAGTGCACGCCGAGATAGATTCTGGAATAGGAATTAGTGATTGCCCAAAGGAAAATGACGGCATTTAATTTTTTATTGGCAAGAAAGACGGCAACGAAAGCCGCGAGCGTGAACGAATTGGCGGCATGGCACGACGGGAATCCGTAAACGCCGCCTCTGTATCCGTCGACAATGTGGACAAGAGGTTGTATCGGATTGGCAAGATTGGCAGGGCGGATGCGTTCCACGACCGGACGTATCAACGTGGCGCATGTTTGGTCGGCAATTGCCACGGCGAAGCCAACGCAAAGGGCGGCAATGAAAGCCTTGCGCCATTGCAAGTTTTTCAGAAAGACGAAGAATATTGACGCGTACATGGGAATCCAAATCCATTTTCCTGAGAATGCTTGCATGAAGCAGTCCCAGAATGGAGAATGCAACCCATTGAGCGACAGGAATATTTCGGTGTCAATATTGTTGAGCAGTTCAAGCATCGGTTTTCAGTTTTTATCGTTTGGCGAGATCGTCGTATAGTTTTTGCAAGAATGCTTTGCCATATTCGAGGTTGGCGGTTTTTTGCTTTCCTTCGTCGATTACGATGGCATTGGCGTCGCAATTGAAAACGAGGGCATTTTTATCTGTGATCATGCCGAAAAGCGACGGCTCGGTGAAATATCCGAAGTGGGGCGATGCCGGATTCAGAATGTTTTTGCTGAAAGTGAAATCGTCGTGCGGCAAGCCTAATTGGCAAAGCAGCGTGGCTGCGATGTCGATTTGAGAAGCGTAAGTGTCGATGCGCAGAGGCTTTTTTTGACGGCTCCGCCTATGATGACAAGCGGAATGTGGTGTCGTTCGACCGGATTGTCGAGGTTCGGTGGATAGCAGCCTTGATGGTCGGGCACAAGCACGACAACCGTGTTCTTCCACATGGGAGAGCGGCGCAATTCTTCGACGAAAGAGCCGAGGCATTGGTCGGTATAGGCAAAAGCGTTTGCCGCCTTGTCGTTGAATTTATGGAATGGCACATCGAAAGGCTCATGGCTGCTTGATGTCTGCAAAATCCGCAGTAAGGGGCGGTTTGTTTTCTCTGTGCGCAAGTCGGCAAGCAGCTTCTCGAACACCAAATGGTCGTGTGCGCCCCATTTCCCCGTGCGTTCTGAAAGCGGAAAATCTTTGTCGCAGACAATTCGTTCGAATCCTGCCGAAACGAGGTAGGCGCGCATGTTGGTGAAGTTGGCATCGCCGCCGTAGTAATAAGCGATGTCGTAGCCCGCATTTTTCATGGTTTTGGATAGGGAGGGAAGCCGCTCTATTTTTTCGGTGAATTTCATGATGCTGGTGCTCGGTTGGGCCGGATATCCGCTGATGATCGACGTCAATGCGCGGTCTGTGCGGAAGCTGTTGCTGTAAAAGTTTGTGAACAATATGCCTTCTTTTCCAAAGCGGTCGAGGTTAGGGGCTATGTTTTCTCCGCCGAACGATGGCATCAAATGGACAGAAAAACTTTCCAAGATAATCATGACGACGTTTGGCCGCTCGGTGGTGAATAGTTGCGGGACGGTGTCGTTCGCGGCAGGTCGTTCGATGAGTTCTGCAAAAAAGGCGGTCGGCTTTTTCCGGCGGCATATAGCGATATTGTTTGTCGAAATCGGTTTGGTGAAGCGCCGAATACATGAAACTGAACAGCGGATTGATGGCCGCATGGTTCAGCCGTTGATTTGCGCTGAAATAGGCAACGCTCAGATTCATTGTGGATGTCGTGAAACTGCCGCGAATCGGGATGAAAAAGGGCGGCAGTGAGCAACGCCATGACGGCGGTGGTCTTGATGCGTTTTCGCGGCATTCGGAGCGGAACGCGTTCCACTAATGTGAGCAGAAACCAAATGACGGCGGCATACAAAATTGTGAAAAATATGCCCAGCATGATAAATCCTGCTCCTACGCTTGCCATGGCATCGGCCGGAGAGGTAAAGAAATAGAACACCGGCGTGGCATCGAGACGGAAGCCCCAAAAACCGTACAATGCAAGATCGACAATAAATGTGGCTGACATGATCAATGCCGCTATGGCGAAATAGATGATGCGGGCAATCCGCAACGAGTGGGCTGCCGTCCAAACGGAAACGATCGACAGCAATCCGGGAATTGCCGTCAGGTAACCCGCCAAAGAGCAATCGAGCGGAAGCCCGTGCCAAACGACCGACAACACGTCGATGAATCCGATTCCGGCATATAAATCATGGTAGTAGGCAATGAATATGGGGCGTTGCAACACGAATATGGCAACAAACAGCGCGTATGTCAGCAAAAACCGGATGACTCGTTCTTTCATGCGTTTTTTCTTTTTTAGTACCAATCGATTCCGTTGCTGTAACTGCTTCGCTTGTCGTATTTGAGGTCTTGCAACAACGACGATTTGACGGCAATGTGGAAATTGTATGATTTGTAAGGCCCTACGGGCACGAAACTTGCGCTCATTGTGAAGCAATGCAGGTCGCGCGATATCGTGCAATTCATGTACGACAGTTTGTGCGTGTCGAAATTGTAGCTTGTCGAGAAGGTGAAATTCCAACCTTTGGTGGGCTGTATTCGTCCGCTGAAACTGAGGTTTTGCGTGAATCGTCCGCGATAGTCCATTTTTTCTTTGTCGAAATCTCCGTATGAATAATTGACAGAATAATTGACTGTCAAACTCCACGGAAACTCCATTTGACGTAACCGTCGCTGTCGAGATCGTAGCCGGTGTCTTTTTTTCGCTTCGCTTTCGTCCGGATTTTCATTGCCGAGGTCGTTTCCGATGTCCGGATTTTCGGGCAATGCGTCGGAAGCCTTGTTTTTCTTTTTCCGTTTGAAAGTGGAGTTGTTGAATGTGTAGGAGAACGAGGTGCCGGTGCTCGACAGTTTTACCCACCCTTTTCCGGCTTTCCACCGAGGAATGTCGACTCTGACAGGCGAGCCCGACTCATTGAGCTGATAGGTGTAGGGGTCCCATGTGGCCGAAAGGTTGAGGTTGAAATTCTTGGCAAGCCGCAGCGACAACGACGTGTTGACGTTGCTCCAACGGAGGAGTCGGCTGCGAAGTTGTAGGATTGGGAGCCGCTGAATGAAATGGATGGGCTCATCACGTGGCGAATCATTTGCACTTTGTCGCCAAGGAATTTCATCGGTTGGAAGAAACCGTATATTTTGGTGTCGAAAGCGATAGACGCATTGAAGTCGAAAATGTTGTAGAATCCGTAGGTAGTGTCCATGACTTCGGCAGAAGCCGCCGGATCCCATGCGCGAATCACTTTGCGCGTGTACATTCGGTCGTTCAGCTGGATGTTGGGCGTGACGTTGATGTATTGGAAAATATTGAAAGTGGCGGAGATAGGCATCGAATGCCGCATGCCGTTGTTCCAATCTTTGATGAGGCTCTTTTTGAAAAATTCGTTTTGCTTGGCAGTCAAGTTGTTTTGGAATGAACCGGTGTAGGACAGCTTGATTTTCTCATACCATTTTTCGGCTCCGACGGCTTTCTTTCGCTTGAAAGGCGCGATTTGCGAAAGCGAAAGTGTGAAGTTCGGGAAGGAGACGGATAGTGTCGAGTCTTGCGTGCGTTGGTTGATGGAAGCAGTGGTCGACATTTGAAATTTCGAACTGAAACGGTAAGAGAGGTTGACGGTGCTGTTCTTGGTGTTTTCCGTGAACGACTGGTCGTAGTAGCTATTGATGTCGTTGCGGGAATATCCGCTGGTTGCGAAATTGACGCTTGCGGAAAACGTCATGTTAGGGTTGGCTTTCGCGTCTTGCGAATGCGTCCACGCCACGCGGAAGTTTTTTTGTTTCGAATAGTCTGGAGAGCCTTTGTCGCCGGTGATGGTCGTCAGGTAGCTGATGTTGAAGTTGCCGGAAAATTTATAGCGTTTCCGGTACGACGATTGCGCGGCAAGACCCCACGAGCCTTTCGTGTATATTTCTCCGGTGAGGGCGAGATCGACATAGTCGTTGATTGCGAAATAGTATCCTCCGTTGCTCAGGTAGAATCCCTTTTGGTAGTCGTCGCCGAATGTCGGGAAAATGATGCCGGAAGAATATTTTGACGTGAATGGGAAATATCCGAACGGGACGGCGAGCGGCAGCGGCACATCGCAAAGGACCATGTAGGCGGGGCCTGTCACAATGTTTTTCTTCGGCCGCATTTTCCCTTTGGTCAGCTGCATGTAGAAGTGGGGATGTTCGTGGTTGTCGCAAGTGGTGTAGCGTCCGTTGATGATGTTGTAGGAGCCGTCGTCTAATTTTTTTGTTTCTCCGCCGGTGAGATAGCCTTCGCCTTGCTGGGTGATCACGTCGGTGATGAATCCTTTGTGGTTTTGAAATTGTAGGTCATGGTTTTGGATTCATATTCGCCGCTTCGGTCTTTGAATACCGGCGAGCCGACAATTTCATCGGTGGTGTCTTTTTCGCCCGACGGCGTAGACAAGGCTTTTTTGCATGTCCATCCGAATTTCGTCGGCTGTCAGGTTGATATCGTTGTATTTCACTTCGCTGCTGCCGTACATGAAAGCCGTGTTTTGCCCGAACATGACGAGCGAATCTTTTGCCGTGAAATCGACAGGGTTGTCGATGTCGACTTTTTCGCGTACTATTTTTGGCCGTGTCGTGTCGGCAACGGTCGTCATTGCTTCAATTTCGGCATCGGCTCTTTCGTAGTCCAACGAGTCGGGCGGCAAGACGATGGCTTGCGTGGCAGTGGAATCTTGTTGCACACGTGTGGAGTCGGTCGAGATGGAATCGGTCGGGATGGTGTCCTGCTTGGCTCGATTGATGATAGAGAGCGGATGCTCGCGCGAACGAAGCGACGGGCGGGAAGCATGGGTCATTGCCCGATATTTCGACATGGCATTGCGAATCGAATCGATTTGCCGACTCGATTGCATACTTGCCCGTGCGCCAATAGTGTCGATCGGCGCCGAAGTTGAGATGCTGTCGCTGCCGACCGTGGCCCTGTTGTCGGGCGATTTGTGGTTGGCAAACATCGTGGCAGACAGGCAAAAAGCGATAATGAGATATATCTGGAAATGCTTCAAATTCGATTACATGCGATGTTCGGGTGCAAAAATACACAATAGGGCTGAACATTCGGCATGTTCAGCCCTATTTTAATATATTTTGTCCTACTGTTTTAACTGTTGAAGAGTTGGTTCAGTTCGTTGAATCTTTCCTCTTGCCCATGTCCGAATTTTGCGAGGTCGCGGCGAATGCTGTCGACGGTTTTCACCGTTCCCGTTGTCGACTTTGAGAAGAATTTATCGGCATAGCAGATAATTTTTTCTTCAAAGCTGACAGGCAAGAAGTCGCGAGGCGGCAACGGAAGGCTTTCGCTTAAAATTTCTTCTTTTGAAATACCGGCTCCCGTATGGCGTTCGCACACAAGCGCATACCGTTCGAGCGAGGGGTCGAAGTTGCGTAGCATTTCTGCCCCGATGATGCCGTGGCGGATGTAGGGCTCTGTGCCTGTGCAATGGATCGACGGAGCGTTGGTCCGAATGATTCCGATGTCGTGTAGCAATGCTGCGTCGTACACAAATTCGGCATCGGCTTGCTTGGGAAATTTCGATGCAATCTCCAATGCCATTTCTGCCACTTGGCAGCTATGGGTCCACAACAGCCGGAATAACTTGCTGTCTTCTTCGTAAAATTCGAGCAATATGTCTTTTGCCGACAAGTTTCCAATCATGGCCGTGTCGTTTGGACGTTTATTCGATTACGATTGTGTTCCAATGGTGCGTGTCGTCGACTTCGCCTGTTTGGATGCCAAGCAATTGGTGGTAGAGCTTGGTGGAAACCGGTCCGGGGCGGCCGTCTTTTGCAAACACGTAGGAATGGCCTGTTTCAGGATCGTCGATGCGGCCAATCGGGCTGATTACGGCAGCAGTGCCGCAGGCTCCGGCCTCGTCGAATTCTGCCAATTCTTCCAAAGGGATGTGGCGGCGTTCCACTTTCAGGCCGAGGTCTTCTGCAATTTGCATCAAGCTTTTGTTGGTGATTGAAGGCAATATTGACGTTGACAGCGGCGTGACGTAGGTGTTGCCTTTTATTCCGAAGAAGTTGGCTGCCCCGCATTCGTCGATGTATTTTTTCTCTTTCGAATCGAGGTATATTTCTGCGGAGTAGTTTCCTTCGTGCGCTTCATGGTTGGCGCGGAGGCTTGCTGCATAATTGCCACCCACTTTGTAGGTGCCGGTTCCGAGAGGCGCGGCGCGGTCGTAATCGCGCGTGATTACGCATGCCGAAGGATTGAATCCGCTTTTGAAATACGGGCCTACGGGCGATACGAAGATGACAAACAGGTATTCTTTTGCCGGTTTGACACCCACTTGGGGCGAAATGCCTACTTGGAGCGGGCGCAAATAGAGCGACGCGCCGCTGCCGTAGGGCGGGATGAAGCGTTCGTTCAGCCGAATCACTGTTTTTGCCATTTCCATGAATTTGTCTTCGGGAAGAGGCGGCATCATGATGCCTTCTGCCGAGCGCTGTATGCGTTTGGCATTTTCGTCCATGCGGAACACTCTGACTTTGCCGTCTTTTCCTCGAAATGCTTTCAATCCTTCGAAAGCAGCTTGCCCGTAATGCAGGCATGTGGCAGCCATGTGCATCGGGATGAGTTCGGACGATGAAATTTCAATTTCTCCCCATTCGCCGTCGCGGTAAAGGCAACGCACGTTGTAATCTGTCGGGAAATAGCCAAACGGAAGGCTTCCCCAATCGATGCTTATATCCTTTTTCATGACATATAGTGTGAAAGTAATTTCTGATGCGAAATTACTAAAAAAAAGCTCAAATAGGCGATAAAAAATGTGGAATTAGAAAAGATATCCGATTCCGACATTGAGATAAATGGGGAACATGCTGAACGTTATTGTCTCAAAATCGTTTGGAAATGCGTCGTTGAGCCCCCAAGAAAGGTCGCCATACACTTTTAAATGCTTGAAGGCTTCCCAATCGGCGCCAATTTGCAAGCCCCATTGAAATTTTCTCAAATTGTCGGAAAAGTCGTAGGATGCTGTCTTTCCATTGTTGTAGGGCACTTTGATGCCCGTCGGGTCGCCTTCCCGCAAATATCCCTCATAGACGTATCCATCGAATTTTCCTTCCATCAGGTAGGAAAGGAATACGCCGAATTTGAGGTTGGTGCGGGGGTGAATTTTATATGCACCGAGAATGGGAAACGTCAAGAATGAATTTTTTACAGACGTTTTGACTCCGCCGGTCCAACGGCCTTTTACCAATTCTCCGCCGTCTCCGACAATCTCCATGCCGTAGTTTTTGACGGTGGCATCGGTTTCCATATTTTTATTTTCGAGTTTCACGCCCCAAATGATTCCCCATTTTTTTTCGGGGTCGATCCATTTCGAAACATTGGCCTCCAACGAGAATCCCATCGAAGGGCTGTAGCTGTTGATGCTTCTTATTTCGACCGGCAGGGGTATGGGTGCTGTTCCTCCGAGGTTGTATCCCAAGCGAAGTTCGATTTCCCAACCTTTTAGGGCGGCGTTGATGAGTTGCTGCGTGCGGCTTTGTTGCGCGAAGGCAGAGCCGGCAAGCAATATTGCGATGAGCGTAGCGATGACTTGTCGTTTCATAGTTGATTGTCGGTGTTTTGGTTTATAATGGCGAGATCGTCGATGTCGAGCGTGCTGCCCACGGCTCCTTTGAAATAGTCGCCGTCGGCGCTGGAAGAAATGACGATTCCTATTTTGTAAGCGCCTTTTGCCAATAAGGATGGATCGACGGTTTTTCCTTGAACGTAGTTGAATTTGACGTCGAATTCAATCCATTCGTCGGATTCTCCCGGGTATTGCGCGCTTGGCGCGTCGACCATGGCTATCGCAACTAAGTTGGGATGGCGGAAGTTGGCATCGTGTATCGAGCCGTCGAGGTATTCAGTTTTGTCGTCGGTTTCATAGAATAGCGCATAGATGGAGAAGATGTCTTTTTTGCCCGGCACGGCGTTGCCGCGCTCGTCGGTGAATGTTTCGCCGGCTTTGTAGCGGTATTTGCCTTTGAAAGAGTCGGGCATGTAGCGATACGGCTCTCCGAATTTGGTGGCTCCGCGGGGATCGGCGATGGCGATTGATATGTCGAAAAATCCTTGGAATATGTTTCCGGCAGCGATGGGCATGCCCACCATGTTGCCGAATGTGCCGGTAGAACGGGTGATGAGGCGCAGGAAGTCGGGTTGCGCCGGTTGCCCGTTGTCGACAAACCAAGTGACGCCGTCTTGCGTGGAGAGCGACACGCCATTTTCAAAAACGGCCGTGGTCGGGAAAAATTCCCAAATATGGTTTTTCCAATCGTTGGGATACGCTTCGCGCGCTTTCACGTCTGCCACGCCGCAAAGCACATATCCCGGATTTCCTGATGCCCATGCCATCAAGAAATTGCCGGATTCGTCGTATTCGTTGAAAATGGTGTATTTGTTGTTGTCTTTGTCGAGTTGCAAGGTGTTGAAATAATAGGTGGAAGGGGTTTCTTGCTGCACGACGCGGACAGTGTAGTCTTTGCTCCATTGCCCGTCTTGCGAAGTGACGGTGTAGGTTGCCGCATGGTCTTTTGCGTTTAGGAAATCGATTGCCGTGCCGCTTGCCGGAGAGATGGTTGCGCCTTCTGTCAAAGTGAAAACAGGTGCAAGAGCCGAGATGTCGATGTTCGGCTGGATGTTGAGCGTGACGGTGTTGTTGTCGATTCGCGGTGCGGCCGACAAATATTCTTCCGGCAGGCTGCAAGTCAAGATGTCGGCTTCCGTGTTGAGCGCTTCGTCTTGTATGCAGGCTTGAGTGGCGAATAAGAGCCCGATAGCAGGAATGAATGTCTTTAAAAGTGTTTTCATTTGAAAAAAATTTGTGGGCAAAGATAGTGAAAGCCGAGTGAAGAACAATCAAACTTGTTTGAAATTGTTCTTCCGAGGCGCATCCTATCTTATTTAAAGATAGCAGGAGAGTGAAGAACAATCAAACTTGTTTGAAATTGTTCTTCCGAGGCGCGCGAAGCCCTGCCGCAAATGCGCAGAAGGAAAATAGGGATGCGATTTTATTCTTCTTCACGGTATTTAAATCGCCGATTTTTTCTACATTTGCAAAAAAAATTATCAGAGTGGAAACGAAGTATATTTTCGTAACCGGCGGCGTGGTGTCGTCCTTGGGGAAAGGCATTATTTCGTCGTCGTTGGCGCGATTGTTGCTGTCGCGCGGTTTTCGTGTGACTATACAAAAGTTTGATCCGTATATCAATATCGACCCGGGCACATTGAATCCGTATGAGCATGGCGAATGCTATGTGACTGTCGACGGGCATGAAGCAGATCTCGACCTTGGCCATTACGAACGATTCACGAATGTGCATACGACGCGAGCCAACAATGTGACGACCGGACGCATCTATCAGAGCGTTATCGACAAGGAGCGCCGCGGCGATTATCTTGGCAAGACGGTGCAAATCATACCCCATATCACGGACGAAATCAAGCGCAATGTGAAATTGCTCGGGAATACGGGCAAATTTGATTTTGTCATTACGGAAATAGGCGGAACGGTGGGCGATATCGAATCGCTTCCGTTTTTGGAAAGCATGCGCCAGCTGAAATGGGAGTTGGGCACGAATTGCATTTGCATCCATTTGACGTATGTGCCTTTCATCAATGCCGCGAAAGAATTGAAGACGAAACCGACCCAGCACTCGGTCAAGCAGCTTCAAGAAGTCGGCATTCAGCCTGACGTGTTGATCCTTCGCACGGAGAAAGACATCCCGTTGGCAATGCGCCGGAAAGTGGCTTTGTTTTGCAACGTCTCTCCCGATGCTGTGATTCAATCAATAGATGTGCCTACCATCTATGAAGTGCCTTTGACGATGCATGCGCAACATCTTGATGAAATCATATTGAAAAAAACCAATACGCCATACGAAGGCGAGCCGGACATGTCGCAATGGGTGAAATTCCTCGACAAGATGAAGAATGCCCGCGAAACTGTGACAATCGGATTGGTGGGCAAGTATGTGGAATTGCAAGATGCATACAAGTCGATCGACGAATCTCTGTTGCAGGCTGCCACCTACAATGACTGCCGATTGAATCTGGTGTGCATCCATTCTGAAAAAATCAATGACGAGAATGCCGAATCATTGCTGAAAGACATGGATGGCGTGGTGATTGCTCCGGGCTTCGGACAACGAGGCGTGGAAGGCAAATTCGCGGCGTTGAAATGGTGCAGGGAGCACGACATGCCTACGTTTGGCATTTGCCTTGGAATGCAGTGCATGGTGATCGAATTTGCCAGAAACGTGCTTGGCTTGAAAGAAGCCAACAGCACGGAAATGAATCCGCAGACACCTTATAATGTGATAGACTTGATGGAAGAGCAGAAAAGCATTTCCAACATGGGCGGCACGATGCGTTTGGGCGCTTACGATTGCGAACTGAGAGAAGGTTCGAGAGTGGCAAAGGCCTATGGGACAACGCACGTCAGCGAACGCCATCGCCATCGTTTTGAATTCAACGACGACTATCGCGAGCGGTTTGAAGCGGCCGGAATGAAATGCGTGGGCGAAAATCCCGACACGCATTTGGTGGAGGTTGTGGAATTGCCGGACAAGAAATGGTATATAGGGACGCAATACCATCCGGAATACAGCAGCACGGTGTTGTCGCCCAACCCGTTGTTTGTAAGTTTTGTGAAAGCGGCAATAGCCAATAGGAAGAAATAGAATATTAACGATAGCAGAATTTTTTTTGATTTTTACGAATGGATAAAAATACGATTCTCGGTTTGCTCCTGATGGGGCTTGTGATCATAGGATTTACGATGCTCAACAGCCCGGACGACACTACGTCACAAGCGAGCGAACAGAAAACCGAAAAAAGCGTTGCGGCCGAAAAAAAGCAAGAAGCAGTGGTCGGCGACAGTTTGAACGCAACGGAACTGGGAAGAATAAAGACGATTGTCGCTCAATATGGCAAACTCGAAATGCGCGAAGGCAAACAGGTGTATGCCCTCGACGCTAACGATGTTTCGTTCGCCCTTGTGGGCGACAGCCTTTCCGGACAAGTGGTGATGGACGGCGACATGGCGTTTTCGCTTTCGTCGTTGGCGGCAATGCCGGATGCCGACAGCCGGTTGCTCCACAATGCAGCGGTGAAGAAGGTTAGGGGAAGCGGCAGAAAAAGCGGCAAAATATTCAGATTTTGCACGGTTTGTGAGCGGAAAATCCGACACATTGCGTTTGGAAAATTCGCTGCTCTCGCTTGACTTGACCACTAAGGGCGGCATGATTTCAAAGGCGGAGTTGAAAAACTACAAGGCTTTCCAAAAAGGAAAGGAAGGCTATTGCGTGCTGTTTGAATCGCCCTACAATGCTTATGGATTTGCGATTAATACCGATACGCACCGTTTCAGCACGGAGGATTTTTATTTCACGCCGGTGCAGGAAAATGACTCGACGGTGTTGATGAAGCTCGATTTTGGAAAAGACGTTTATTTCGGCATACGCTATACGTTGCCCCACGACAGCTATCTGGTGCGCATGGAAGTGGTTCAGCAAAACATGTCGGCTGTGATTGACTCGAATGTGTCGACGATGGATTTCATGTGGAGTCAGAAAATGATGCGCCACGAAAAGGGACAAAGTTTTGAGGAACGCAACAGCGGCGTATTTTATAAGTTTAGCGACGAAGACGGCGATGTGGACAATCTCAGCGAGACAGGCGACGATGAGGAAAAAACCAACAACCATTTGAAATGGATCGGCTTCAAATATCAATTTTTCTCTTGCGTCTTCATTGCCGACACCCATTTCATCGGAGCTGCGCCAATGACGAGCGAAATCATAGAGAAAGGCGATGCAGACCATGGCGGGTTTATGAAAAATGTGTCGTTCGCAAGCTCGGTCGATTACAGCTTGACAATCCGAAGCCTGCGGCATTTCATATTTTCTTAGGTCCCAACGAGTATAAATTGCTTGCTTCGTACGATAGCATTTCGCCGGAAGAAGATTTGCACCTGACGCGCCTCATTCCTCTCGGATGGTCGCTGATCAGATGGATTAATACGGGAATTATCATACCGGTATTTAATTTCCTCGGTACGCTCGATTTGAATTATGGCATCATCATCTTGCTGCTTACCATATTTATCAAAATCGTGTTGTTCCCGCTTACCTACAAGAGTTATTCTTCGCAAGCGAAGATGCGTGTGTTGGCTCCCGACATCAAGGAGATCAACGATAAGTACCCGGGCAACGAGAATGCAATGAAGCGGCAACAAAAAATGATGGAGCTTTATAATCGCGCAGGCGCGAATCCGATGAGCGGATGCTTGCCGTTGTTGCTTCAAATGCCGATTTTGATTGCCATGTTCTCATTCTTCCCGTCGTGTATCGACTTGCGCGGCGAACCATTCCTTTGGGCTCCGGACTTGTCGGCTCCCGATATGATATTGGAATGGGATGCCGATATTCCGATTGTCAATTGGATTTTCGGGCATCATTTGAGCTTGTTCTGCTTGTTGATGACGGTGGTCAACGTGATTTATACCTATTTGAACATGCAGGCCAATCCGTCTAACAATCAAATGCCGGCGATGAAGTGGATGATGTATCTGATGCCGGTGTTCTTCCTTGTGTTCTTCAATGAATATGCTGCCGGATTGAGCTACTATTATTTCCTTTCGTTGCTCATCACCATCGCTCAAACTTATGCGTTCCGCTTCATAATCAAGGAAGACAAAGTGCGGGCAAAAATGGCAGAAAATGCGAAGAAACCGCGTAAAAAGAGCGGCTTCATGGCTCGCCTCGAAGAAGCGCAAAAACGTCAGGAAGCGCTTTTGCGTGAACAGCAAAAACAACGGAAGGGCGGACGCCGGTAAGATTCGCTTGGTAGAAAAGAATCATAGATAAACTTTTCATATTGAAGAAGGTGTGTCAGAGAAAACGCACCTTCTTTTTTTTATGCGCAAAGACGCGATTTTGGTTTTAGGGTTTATAGTTGAGGGTTGAGAATTTATGGTTGAGTTGCATATAACCGTGCGTTTTCCGGTCCTCAACTCTCATCCCTCAACCCTCAACTAAATAAAGTCGCTTTGCGGCTGACGGTCAACCCCTTCGGCTCGCAGGCTCGCCACTTCCCCTATTTGCTTCGCAAACAGAGGAAGACATTGCCGGTAGCAGTTGATGGTTTATGGTTTAGGGTTGAGAGTTTATGGTTGGGAGGTCGGTGTTGCTAGTAAATATGCGGTTGTGCGCTGTCGAAGGTGTATACGTAGCAATGTCCTCCCCTGCCGCGCATAGCGCGGATAGGGGAGGTGCCGTAGGCGGAGGGGTTCGGATAGAATCAACATTGCAACTTTGTCAAACTTGCAGAAAAGCCGCTTTGCGGCTGACGGTCAACCCCTTCGGCTCTATCGAGCCACTTCCCCTATATCGCGCTGGTGCGGCGACACAGGGGAAGACATTGTCGGTAGCGGTTTAGAGTAGAGAGTTTACGGTTGAGAGGTCGGTGAATTGGGCAAACGCGCAATGTCCTCCTCTGCCGCGCGGAGCGCGGAGCGACACAGGGGGAGACATTGCGGTAGCGGTTTATGATTGGATTGAGAATTGCGCATAACCGCATGTTGCCCAATCTGCCGGTCTCTCAACCCTCAACTGAATAAAGCCGTTTCGCGGCGGGTGGCAGCCATTTTTTACCCCGCATTTAAAAACCAAATATAAGCATCGAATAGGTAAGAAGCTCGCAAATACATGTTATAAAGCATGTTGCTCGATTTTATTATTGCAAACACAGCTTCACAAATAACATTTTCATTAACTTTGCATAAGATAGGCTGCGGCTTGGCAAAGCGCTATAAAGCAGCAAACTGCTTTCTTGCATTTGCTCTCGCCTTGCGCTATCTTTGCATCGAGTTATGGCTGGGTGGAGATGTGGTTTCCTGAATTAGGTTAACCGTCTGCTTGTGATATTCCTGATGAGAGTTGACTCTGATTCATAATAAAACCTGTTAAATGTTGCTCAACTGCCATTTTCGTTTTGTGCAAGGGGAGATAGGCAAACCATTCTCAAAAAAACAGAGTTGATTATTACGAAAAAGACAAACCAAAAAAACAATTAGAATGAAACAATTGATTCAAAAATTGCTGATACTGGCAGCGGGGCTGTCGGTAGGCATAAATACATTTGCTTACGATTTTGAAGCCAATGGGATATATTACAATATCCTTTCTGTGCAAGACAAGACTGTCGAAGTCACATATAGGGAATATTCCAATGGTACTTATAAATCTGATTATTCAGGAAATGTAGTTATTCCGGAACAAGTAACGTATGGCGATAACACATACAGCGTCACCTCTATCGGCGAGCGTGCTTTCATCGGTTGCGACGCACTGACTTCCGTCACAATTCCTGACAGCGTCACCTCAATCGGCGATTACGCTTTCTCCGAATGCTCCGGATTGACATCCGTCACGATCGGCGATAGCGTCACTTCTATCGGCGATTTCGCTTTCAACAGTTGCGACGCACTGACATCCGTCACGATCGGCAATAGCGTCACCTCGATCGGCGAGCGCGCTTTCTACTATTGCTTCGGACTGACATCCGTCACGATTCCCGACAGCGTTACCTCGATCGGCTCTGACGCTTTCTACTGGTGCTCCGCACTGACATCCGTCTCGATAGGCAATAGCGTCACCTCAATCGGCGATTCCGCTTTCGAGATGTGCGCTAGACTGACATCCGTCACGATTCCCGATAGCGTCACCACTATTGGCGATTCCGCTTTCCGCGATTGCGCCGCACTGACATCCGTCACGATTCCCGACAGTGTCACCTCGATTGGCGATGATGCTTTCCGCGGTTGCTCCGCTCTGACATCCGTCACGATTCCCGACGGTGTCACCTTGATCGGCGATTACACTTTCTGCGGATGCTCCGCACTGACATCCGTCACGATTCCCGACAGCGTCACCTCGATCGGCGATTTCGCTTTCAACAGTTGCGACGCACTGACATCCGTCACGATCGGCAATAGCGTCACCTCGATCGGCGAGCGCGCTTTCTTCGATTGCAACGCACTGACATCTGTCACGATTCCTGACAGCGTCACCTCGATTGGCGATTACGCTTTCAGCCAATGCTACTCACTGACTTCTGTCACGATTCCTGACCGCGTCACCTCGATCGGCGATTACGCTTTCCGCAAATGCTCCGCACTGACATCCGTCACGATTCCCGACAGCGTCATCACTATTGGCGATTCCGCTTTCTCCGATTGCAACGCACTGACTTCCGTCACGATCGGCAATAGCGTCACCTCGATCGGCGATTCCGCTTTCTTCGATTGCGACGCACTGACATCCGTCACGATCGGCAGTAGCGTCATCTCTATCGGCGATTCCGCTTTCAGCACTTCGGACTGACATCCGTCACGATTCCCGACAGCGTCACCTCTATCGGCGATTCCGCTTTCAGCGGTTGCGCACTGACATCTGTCACGATTCCTGACAGCGTCACCTCTATCGGCGATCACGCTTTCGCCAGTTGCGACGCACTGACATCTGTCACGATTCCCGACAGCGTCATCACTATTGGCGAGCGTGCTTTCTCCGGTTGCTACTCACTGACTTCCGTCACGATCGGCAATAGCGTCACCTCGATCGGTGATTGGACTTTCTACCATTGCAACAGACTGACATCTGTCACGATTCCTGACAGTGTCATCTCGATTGGCGATTCCGCTTTCATCTATTGCTACGCACTGACATCCGTCACGATCGGCAATAGCGTCACCTCTATCGGCGATTCCGCTTTCTACGGTTGCGCACTGACATCCGTCACGATTCCCGACAGCGTCACCTCGATTGGCGATTACGTTTTCTACGGTTGCTATTCGCTGACATCCGTCACGATCGGCAATAGCATCACCTCGATCGGTGATTCCGCTTTCTACGGTTGCCGAAGTCTGACATCCGTCATGATTCCTGACAGCGTCACCTCGATTGGCGATTACGCTTTCTGCGGTTGCTACTCGCTGACATCCGTCATGATTCCCGACAGCGTCATCTCTATCGGCGATTCCGCTTTCTGCCATTCCGAAAGTCTGACATCCGTCACGATAGGCGAGAGTGTCACCTCGATCGGCGATAACGCTTTTCGTGAATGCACCGCACTGGCATCCGTTACGATAGGCGAGAGCGTTACCTCTATCGGCGATTACGCTTTCTATTGCTGTAGAGCAATGACCCGGCTTGAGAGCCGCGCCGAAGTGCCGCCTGCATGCGGCTATTATGCATTGGACGACATCAACAAGCAGACGTGCGAACTGTTTGTTCCTATAAAATCGCTTGACGCTTACAAGGCGGCCGACCAATGGAAAGATTTCGTCTTCATTACCGGCGTGGACTTTGACAAACCCGGCAGCGTGGGAGATACCGTGTCGGAAAACGGCGGAGTGCATGTAGCCGCTAACAACGGCAGCATAGAAATCACCGGTGCGGACAATGCCGTGATAACTGTCTATAACATCAACGGCCAGCTTGTTTACAGCGGGACGGACACTATAATCAGTGTGCCGGAGAATGGCATCTACATCGTGCGCGTGAAGGGGCAGACGTTCAAAGTAGCTTTATAGCGCGCATCGCTTGTTGCGAAAAAAACGGCATCTAAGGCTTTTCTGCATTGGATGCTGTTCCTTTTCTGCATTGGATGCCGTTCAAACATGTTGTAAGTTTGTGAGTGTCGATCATGCCGCGATTTCGGCAAAGGCGCGGATAGGGAAAAGGGGTTCGAAGAATCAACGTCGCAACTTTGCCAACCTTGTCGCGGAAGTTGGCATGGCACACATGGCATGGCGAAGACATTGTCGGTAGCAGTTGATGGTTTATGGTTTAGGGTTGAGAATTTATGGTTGAGTTGCACATAACCGTGCGTTTTCCAGTTTCTCATCCCTCAACCCTCAACTAAATAAAGCCGCTTCGCGGCTGACGGTCAACCCCTTCGGCTCTATCGAGCCACTTCCCCTATACGCCATTGGCATGGCGACACAGAGGAAGACATTGTCGGTAGCAGTTGATGGTTTATGGTTTAGGGTTGAGAATTTATGGTTGAGTTGCACATAACCGTGCGTTTTCCAGTTTCTCATCCCTCAACCCTCAACTAAATAAAGCCGCTTCGCGGCTGGCGGGTCAACCCCTTCGGCTCGCAGGCTCGCCACTTCCCCTATATCGCCATTGGCATGGCGACACAGGGGGAGACATTATGTGTTCGCTTTTCTGCTAACTGTGAAGCGCGGCATTATCCATGGGAACATGAAGACATTGCTACGTTTCCGCTCTCTCGACTATGAAGCGCAGCATCGACCATAGAGCAACATCGCCGGTAGCGGTTTAGGGTTGAGAAGTAGCGAAGTTGGGTAAATTAAAATGTGAAGTTAGGCAAACACGCAATGTCCTCCTCTGCCGCGCGGTAGCGCGGATAGGGGAGGTGCCGTAGGCGGAGGGGTTCGGAAAGAAGCAACGTCGCCGCTTTGCCAAGTTCGCAGAAAGGCCGCTTTGCGGCTGACAGGCGAACCCCTTCGGCTCGCAGGCTCGCCACTTCCCCTATATCACCACGGACGTGGTGACACAGAGGGAGACATAGCTGTATTTCAGATTCTTAGCTATGGAGCGCAGTTGCGTCAGCCATAGAATAATATAAAGATGCGGAAAAACGCGCTGCCTATTTTGCGGCAAGCGGAAAAATGCCGGCGAGCGTTTTTATTTGCTTGAATATTTCTTGACTTGCTCTGCGATCAGTTTGTTGTCGTCGAAGTAGTCGATGCGCATGGCTTTGCGAACCTCGCTGAGAGTTTGCGCGGCAACGGCGCGGGCTTCTTCGCTTCCTTTTCGCAAGATGTCGAACACGCCTGCAATGTCTTGCTCGAAATAGTGGCGGCGTTCGCGAATCGGTGCAAGTTCCTCTTCAAGCACGTTGGCAAGCAGCTTTTTGACTGTTCCGTCGCCAAGCCCGCCACGCACGTAATGGTCCTTCATTTCTTGCAGGGAGTTGTAGTCGGGGCAATACCGTTTCACGAGAGAGTCGTTGCATAGCGCATCCAAATAGATGAAGGGGCAGTTGCCTTCAAGATGTCCGGGGTCGGAGATGTTGAGGTGCAACGGGTCGGTGTACATGCTTTTCACCTTTTTTGCAACTTCTTTTGCCGTGTCGGAAAGATAGATGCAGTTTCCGAGCGATTTGCTCATTTTTGCTTTGCCGTCTGTCCCGGGCAACCGCATGCAAGCTGCGTTCGAAGGCAACAGAATTTCCGGCTCGACAAGCGTTTCGCCATACACGTGGTTGAATCGGTTGACGATTTCCCGAGTCAATTCAATCATTGGCGCTTGGTCCTCGCCGGCCGGCACGGTGGTCGCTTTAAATGCCGTTATGTCGGAGGCTTGGCTGACGGGATAGCAGAAGAACCCGACAGGAATGCTTGTCTCGAAATTGCGCATTTTGATTTCGGTCTTGACAGTCGGGTTGCGTTGCACACGCGACACTGTCACGAGATTCATGTAGTAGAATGCCAATTCTGTCAGTTCCGGCACTTGCGATTGTATGAAAATTGTTGTTTTTGCAGGATCGATGCCCACGGAAAGGTAGTCGAGGGCAACTTCAATGATGTTTTGGCGTATTTTTTCCGGATTGTCGGCGTTGTCGGTCAATGCTTGCGCGTCAGCAATCATGACATAGATTTTATCGTATTCGCCTGATTCTTGCAACTCCACGCGACGGCGCAAAGAACCCACGTAGTGGCCTAAATGAAGTCGACCGGTTGGACGATCGCCTGTAAGTATGATTTTTTTCATATTTGTTCGTTTTTTTTGATTTGCAAAATTAATGAAAGTTGGGAGCAAAGCAAAGAAGAAATTTGATTTGCATCGCGGAGCGGGATAAATGCCTTCCTCCGGTTGGACGAAAAAAGATCATGCCGAGTGGATTTCAGCCGACAAGCCACTGTCGGCAATTAGGCGACGGATGTCGGTTGCCGTTCCGTTGAAAGGTCCTGAATGTGCCAATTTGAGCGACGACATTGCCGCTGCAAAGCATCCGGAATCTTCGATTGGGGCATCGTTGGCACGCATGTAGAGGTAGCCGGCGGAATAGGTGTCGCCGCATCCGGTGGCATCGACTATTTTTCGTATGGGGTACGCCGGTATGTCGTAGAACGTATTTCCGTCGAAAATGACAGAGCCGTAGCTGCCCAAGGTGATGCATGTCTCTTTTACGCCCCATTCAGCCAAGCGCAATGCTGCTGTCCGCGTGTCGGCGCTTCCTGTGAGCGATTCGATTTCAAATTCGTTGACTTTCAGAATGTCGACATATTTCAAATAGTCGCGCTTGTTTTTCCAATCGATGGAATACACTTTTTTCGCCGCGCACTTCTCGCAAATATCCTTGCGCGTCGACAGAAAGCGTTCCTTTTGCCGACAGCATTTCAAACACATCGATAGAGAAGTCGTCGGCGAGCAAGCTGCCGAGGTGGAAAATGTCGGCTTCTGCGTTTTCCAGCATTTTTGGCGTAAACGGGTCGGCTTTGGCAAGCACCCGTTGCGTGCGGTTGTTTTGATTTGCGCCATAGCGGTTTTCGAAAAACACGGAGTGGCGGCTTGGAAGCGCACGGACGCTTATGCCGCGTGCTTGCAACTCGCTGACGGTCTGCATTTCAGATTTGCCGACAGCCGTGATGAGCTCAAATTTGGCAGCGGGGTCGAGATTGCAGATGGCGTGTGCGAAATAGAAGGCAGTGCCTCCGGGCATGTATGCTTCGCGGTCGGGCGTTATGATTTTGTCAAGCGTGATATGTCCGATGCAGCAAATTTTTTTCATGAGCGAGGGGTTTTATTTATTTCAAACGGACGTGGAATTTAAAACACCGCGTTGCTTCGTGGCGGGGCAATACGGTCAGTTGGACGTCCTTGGCACGATCGAGCAACGAATCTGATGCGTCTCCGACGCTGGCGCCTGCTTCGAGCAAAGCTTTTTCTATTGTTTGCCGTGCGATTTCAGGACGATTGTTGTCGTTGCTTAAATGGCATAAGAACACATATTTCAGCCTTTTCGAATATATTTCTTTCAAAAAAGCGGCAGCGTCTGCATTGTCCAAATGTCCGTTTTCGGCGCGGATGCGGCTTTTCAGATAGTCGGGATATTCGCCTTCTTCGAGCATTTTCGCGTCGTAATTGCTTTCGATCACCAAATAGTCGGCATTTTCCATATAGTGCCGAGCCCGTTCAGATACGGAGCCGAGATCGGTGGCGAGGACGAAGCGTGCGTCGCCGTAGGCGATGGAAAATCCGGAATTGCAACTGCCATCGTGCGGCACGTCGAATGCCGTGATTTCAAAATCTCCCAATTTGAAAGGAATTTCTTTGTAGATTGCCACATGGTAGTCTTTGATGCGGCGGGAAATGTTGTGGCGGCGCAAAATGCCGTTTAACACGCGGTTTGTGCAAAAGAGCCCGATGGTGCGGTATTTGCGCAGGAATGCATAGGCATAACGGATGTGGTCGCCATGGTCGTGGGTGAGGCAAATGCCTTTGATGGCTTCCGGGGCGATATTGTTTTCGGCTAATTTTTCGATTACAAATTTAATGTCGATTCCGGCATCAATGAGAAAGCCGCCGTTTTCGTTGCCAATGAAAGAGCAATTTCCGCTGCTTCCGCTGCCGAAACTCAGGAATCGGAAAACGCCAGAGTCGTTGATTTCGGCGACGGGCGCGGAAAGTTCGGAGCGTTTTTCGGATTGAACGTTTCGCCGCATGTCGATGCCGCCCGACAGCCCGGCAATTCCCGATGCAGAATCTTCGGAAAATTCTTCGTCGAACAAAGAGCCTTGCATTGCGCCGGCAGTGGTTTTATATTTTTTCTTTATTGGCATAGTAAAAATATGGCGGGACGTTTCCCGTAGTCGTATTCCGATTTTCGCCATTCGGCAATTGTGCGGGTGGTTATTTGCTCGTTTTCGCTTGTCAAGTCGCAAGCCACGCAAAGTCGCAGGTTTCCGGCAAGCGAATTGCATAAATCGGCCATTAGCTTATTGTTGCGATAGGGAGTTTCGATGAATATTTGTGTTTGCTTCATGGACGCAGCCCGTTCCAGCTCGTGGATTTTTTTCTTTCGTTTTTCCGCTTCGATGGGGAGGTAGCCATGAAATGCGAAACATTGCCCGTTGAATCCGGAGGCCATCAGCGACAGCAGGATGCTCGACGGGCCGACAAGCGGGACAACTTTGAAACCGCGCCGATGGGCCGCTGCAACGGCTTCGGCGCCGGGATCGGCAACGGCAGGACAGCCTGCCTCTGAAATGACGCCCATCGGATGTCCGTCGGCCAATGGGGCAAGAAAGACGGAAATGTCTTCGGGCCGTGTGTGCTCGTCGAGCGTGAAAAACGTAAGCGTGTCAATGTCGATTGAGCGATCGCATTTTTTTAAAAAGCGACGCGCAGTCCTTACGTTTTCCACAATGAAAAAGCGTAATTCTCGAATTATTTCCAAATTATATGTCGGAATAACCTTTTCGACAGGCTCATCGCTGAGTGTCGACGGTATCAAATATAATGCAGTTTCCATTCCAATTGCAAAGGTACGAAAAAGGTGAGTGCAATACAAAAGGCTTGTTTAATTTGTAGAAAAACCGCCCGACACTCACGTGCCGGGCGGAAAGTCACTCTAAACTATAAACAAAACTATTAATTATTTTATAATGAAACGTTCAACCACAGTGCGTGCCTCGTTGCGCAAAACAAGGACATAGACGCCTTTTGCAAGTTGCGACACGGGCAGCGTGATATTGCCATTGCAATTGGTTTCTGCCATAGCTTGGACTCCTTCGGCAGTGTAGACAGTGGCCGTGTAGCCGGTCATTGCCGTGCGGATGTTCAGCACGTCGGTGGCCGGAATCGGGAAAATGCGCACTTGCGGTTCTTCCGGCAAGAGGGCGACATTGGCTTTTGCTTCGTCGATTTCAATTGGAATGCATGCAAATTGCAGTTTGCCCGTTGCATGGCGCTGACCACGGTTTCCAATGCCGTTTGGTCTTGCAGCCCCTCGATGCATAGATTTTCGCCATCGATTGTCAAAGAGGCTTTGTCGGTGTCGTAGGCATCTTCGAGCTCGAATGCAACGGAAGAAGCATCGTCGTCCAAATTGAAGATTTCGCGCAAGTTGACAAATGCCGGTTTCGACGTGCCTGCCAATTGCGTCGGAGCGTCGAATATTTCGCGCGTTCCTCCGAAATCGTCCATACAGAAGTAGGTAGGCGTTGTCAGACCGTAAGAGTTTTTCCTTGAACCGTCGAAAGCGAACGATATTTTTGTCACCGTGCCTAACGGGCGGAGGTCCACCCATTGCCACGTGTCGAGGTAATAATGGTCGGATTCGTTTTCCGAGCGGTAGTCAGCTAAATAATATTCTACTGTCGAAACCGAGCCATCCGGCTTTTCTCCCTTGACAATCAGTTTGAACCAATCGCCTTTGGCAAAGCTGCCGGCAGTCATGCCGTCGCCGTTTACAATGGCATCTGCGGCATAGGCTGCGTTTGTGACGTAGAATCCCTCAACGCTGCTGCCTTCCGCGCCGGCATGGGTCGGGTTGATGTAGTAGAATGCTCCGTCGTAGCTGTAAACGACGGCATAGTTGGCCGATTCATGTCCGCCACCGGCAGCCGATTTGAATTGGTCGGAAAGCGAAGCGAAATCGGTCGATGTTTGGTTTGAGATGCCAAAGCCGCCCCACCAAGAATCGCTGTGCCTGTTTGTGTCGAAACTGTATGAGCCGCTGAAAAATTTAGAATCTGTTCCGGGGCTTGTCCAGTCGGAATCGTCTTCTCCGAGACCGTTGTAATAGCTTTCATCGTCGAGGTAATTGTCGTCGAACGTGGCCACATGCGCCGAGCCTTCCACGTAGACTAACACGCGGGCGTTTGCCGAGTTGCCCCACGCATCGGTTGCTTCGACGGTGTATGCGCCGGAATGGGACAATTCGGGAGTTTGGCAAGATGCGGTTGTTGCAATTTCGTTGCGCATGGCGTCTTTCCACGAGAAAGAGTAGGGCGCGACGCCGCCGGAGACTGTGGCCGACAATGTGGCGCGAGAGCCTTCTGTGGCTGCAATTTCAGTTTCGGCAGTTGCAATTTCAATTGGAAGCGGTTCTCCGCTGAAATTGTCGATATAAGCGTTTCCATTTGTTGCCATTTCCAATGCGGTGATTGTGCCTTTGTCTTTCAAATTGTAGAAAATCCATGTATCGTAAGTCGATTCTGCCGTATATGGGTGTATCTCTCCATTGCCGTCGTAGATGGTGATTGTGACATTGCCGTCCGATTTCAAGAAGAATCCGGTTAAAGGAAGGCCTTTGTCGGTGTTGGTAAGAGTGACGACTGCATTTTCACCTATTTTGGCGACCTTGTCGCCTTCCACTACTGCATCGGTTGTCGATTCGATTGAGAATCCCGTGAAAGATGCCGTGCCGTCGTCGAAACCGTCCTCAGTCGTCGTCACATCTTCAAACGTGGAAACTGCTGTCGGCGTATAGCTTGTAGTGAAAGGTTCGCTTTCAAGTATTTCTGAAACCGAGGAACCTGTCAGATTCGACAAAATGCTATACAGCTTGTATTCGGTTTGACGTGCAAGTCCTTCCAATTTGATTGCAGCCTCTTTTCCTTTGCGCAACTCGATTTTCAAGCTGGAAGCATCGATTTCGTCTGCTGTCGGGGCAGGTTCGGAAGTCGGTCGGACAAGCAAATGGACAACTGCATTGGTTGTGCTCATCAGGCGGGCTTCGGCAGAAACGTGCGTGATGCCGCCGATTGCCGGATATCCTTCGGCATAAGCCGGAGTTTCAGTGTCTTCGCTGTATTCGTATGCGCCAATGGTCGGTGTCGAGGGATCGCGTGGAGTGCCTTCCTTGTCGGTAGTCGCGAAATCAAGCGGCATGGCTTGCGACAAGATACTTTCGTCGGCAGGATACAAGATCGACGATGAAAGGAATGTTACAGCGCGGTTGATGCTGTTTGTCTCGCCGGAACGTTGCACCCAATCTTCATAAGTGTCGATAGTCGTGGAACTGCTTGTCTTGGCAAATGATGTCCCTGTGGTCGACAAAACATTGTTGGAGAATGCAATGCCATCAATGCACGTTTCTTTGTAGAAACGGTATACGACGCCACCGTCTTCAACTTGCAAAATGTTGTTTCTGACGGTCATGTCGGTCATTTGGTCGTTGATATAGAGAGCTACGCCTCCACCCAATTCGGCATTGCCGGTAACAAGGACTGTGTTGTATGCGATGTCGAGGCATGACGATGGGCTGTTGAGCTTGATGCCTGTCGTCGTGCTCGCTCCGGGACTGGTTAAGGCTATTTCATTATTGACGATGCGTCCGTGTTTTTCTGCCGTTCCGGATGCTTTTCGAATGTTCATAGCCGTCGCATATACAGGCAGGTTGATATAGAAGGAATTGCTTTCAACGATCAATCCTTCTGATGTTTCAATGTCGATTGCTTGGAAATCTGTTTTTGAGTTTCCGTGTTTTCGAATACGTTCCCGCGGATTGTGAAATCTATGTCGCGGCTTGGCGAATAGAGCGATTTAGAACCCTGATTGCGGAACGTATTGTTCTCGACAAGCGAACCGACTTGTTTCGGAAGCGCGACAAACGATGTTCCTGCAATGCGCAACCCAATGTAGCCTCCTTCGATAAGAGAATTGCGCACCGCGAAATGGTCATTGTTGCAATCGGCTTCGTTTTTAGCATATTGATAGATGAGGTTGATGTCGGTTCCCGTTGCAGATTCCGAACGCTCGGCATATACATGGCAATGGTCGACGGTGCAATGCCGGCTTTTGTTGCGCACATGTACTACCGACGGAAAAGTGAGGTCGGTCGTTGTGACGGTCACGTTTTTCAGCGTGAAATAATCAACGCCGGAGAAAGTGAATACGCCATATCTTCAGCCATTTTGTCGTCGGAATAGGGAGGTTCGGAATAGTAGTTGTAAGAAATAGTCACATCCGCATAGTTGCCGCTTTCAGATTGAAGCGTGATCGTGTTGATTTCTGATGTGCCTGCAATTTCCGGCACAGTGACTAGCTCGTTGTATGTTCCTGTTGCGATATTTATTACGATGGGACCATCAATTCCGGTCGCGATATCATCAATGGCAGCTTGAATCGTTGCATAGTTTCCATTTTTTCCAACGGAGAATGTGCCGCTTTTTCCTTTCTTCACTGTCAACTGTGCAGAAATTTCGTTTTGCGGTTCATATTCGGCATTGTTGGCAATGAGCGAAACGAGCGTTGCTTTCACCATGTCGCCCGGTATGGCAGATTGTGAAATGTCGCATGCTATCCAGAAGTGGTATGTTCCCGGAGCTGTGATGGCATAATTGGTTGTTATTTCTTGTTGCAATCCTGTCGAACCACCGATGCGGTTTGAAACAGAGAAAGCATTGTTTGTCCCCGTCGAGAAAATCGACATGGCAGAAATGACACCGTCGGTAGAGCCGCCGGTTGATACGTCGAATTGAGAGAATTGCAAGTCGCCTTTGTCGCCTGCCACATTGACGCTGACATGAAGCATGGGCAAATTAGTTGCTCCTTTCAATGCATTGTCCGAAGCGACGGTTTCCACATCGACAGAGGTAATGCTGAGGGACTGCAATTCGTATTGGCTTATTTCAATCTCCCATCCGTCGCTGGTTGTGCTGTATGATGGACATCGGAAATAGACTGTTATTTTTCCATCGTCGGATGTTGAAACGATTGGTCCGTCGGGAGTGGTGTAGTAGTCGAATTTGTAATCGTGTGTGGTTTTGACTTCAGCACCGAGGTCGACAGCGAAAGTGTCGTTGCTGCTTACGCCGAATTTTGTGAAAGTCAATTTGATGGCTTTTCCTGCTTCCTCCGGAACAAACGTGACGTGTCCTTCGAAGTTCTTTGACGTTTGCCCGTCGGGTCCGCCTTCGTCATAAAATATCAAGGATTCTTTGCCGACAATGATTTCACCATTGTTGCCGTTTTGGAGCATGTAGATGTTTTTGACCACACGGGCGCCTTCCGGATCTCCAGCTTCTGTTGCCACCGGAATGGTTTCATTGGCGATGACGGCCGATTTGATGGCTGCATCGAGTGTGGCTTCGGCTGCGGCATCATCTTTGATGTCGTATGCAATCCAATAATAGTTGTCGCCTTCCAGCAGGCTGATTGGCGCATCGAATTCAACTTCGATTTCAGTCATTTCGTTTGTAATGTCGAACGAAACAAGCGGAGACGTTGCGGCCATTTCATTTTTCGAGCCTGTGGAGTAGACATGAAGCTTGTCTATTGCGTTTTGGCTACCTTTTAAGTCGATTGTGAATTTGCTTAATTGCAATGGGTTGAGATTCCCTCCTGTTCCTATGTTGATGCTTATGATTTCAGCATTTTTCGTTCCTTTGACTAAAATTTCGTTGCTGGCTTGATTTGCGGAAATGGATTTGAGCGCCATGGGTTTAGATTTGTATTCGCGCACTTCTGCATCCCATCCGGCAGCCGTATAGCTTGATGATGTGGTATTGGCGTTGAACACTACGGTAAGTGTTCCGTCGGATGCTCGCGAACGCAAGATGCGCCCCGGTCCTGTCGATTTTTCATCTGCTGAGGCGAGCGACCAAAGCAATTCGCCATTGGCATCGCGCCCGCTGTAGACTTCAAATTTTGCTTTCGGAGTCCAACTGTTTGTGCCGTAATATAAATCGAACGAAGAGAAATCGAGTTCGATGATCATGCCTTCAGTCCCCGGTACAAACGTAGTGGTTTGGTCGCCTTCTTCCGGTTGATAACCGTCGTAGTAGGGACGCTCGTTAGGGGTGCTTTTGAATGCTAAACTTCCATAAACTGTTTTTTCGACAGTTCCAACTGTGGAATATAAGATGTTTTCAATTTCGAGCGCTCCTTCCGGGCTGCCATTTTCAACTATTTGCTGATTGCCGGAAAGCGTTACTTCCAAGCATCCCGCATCGTAAGTTTCCCCATTTTGAGCTCGTGCGTCTATGTCGTATGTCAACCAGAAATAGTTATTTCCTTCGACAAGTTTTTGGTTGCCGGCGACAGAAAACTCTTCTAATCCGGTTGCTGTCGTTTCTCCGAATTTTGTCCCGGTTGAGAATTGGTCGGATTTGCCGGTATAATAGACTGTGGCTTGCCCTAAATGTGATATATTGCTTGATCCTTCGGTTGTGAATTTCAAAGATTCAGCGGTCAAAGAAATTGTGTTTTCAGTTGCTACGTTTATTTTCAAAACAGCTTTGTCCGTGTCGCCCGCGCATGCTTTGCCTGCGACTTGTTCTGTCGTGATGCCGGTCACGGTCATTTGCGTCGGCGTATATTGCGACACTACGGCTTTAAAGCCTTCGCCGCGATAATAATCGCCGGTGACTGATTTTAGATACACCGTGAGCGAGCCGTCGGCGGCCATGGAGCGAACCTTAACGGGGAATTGTCGAAAACTTGTGTGTTGAGCGCAGTTTCGTCGACTGTGGCCCCGTCGTATACTTTTAAGATGTCGTTATATGAATCGCTGCCGGAAAACGCTTCGTACAAGCCCACGTTTGTAAAGTCGATTTGAATGGCTTTGCCTGTTTCCGATGGGCGGAAAGTGACGCTGCCTTCGTATTTGTCGGAAATTTTCCCGTTTTCCCCGCCATCGTCAAACAAGACGATTTCATTGTCCCCGATGGTATAGCTTGCCGGTTCTGCCGACATAAGCACCACGTATGGAATTGTTACGGTCGCCGGTTCGGCTGTTGCAAAACCATCAATTCCATCAGGGTGCGATGTAGTGCTCGTCGATTCTATTTTTATTTGGACATTTGCTCCAAAGGCAGCTTCTGTGTTGATGTCGCCGGCGATGGTGAAATAGTTGCGACCTTCTTTTTAAAGGTTGCGCAAGTCGCATCGTATATATGCCACCATTTTCTTCCAACGTTGTTTCAATCGGTTCGACATCGCTAAAATCGGAACCGATGCCTGCGTATAGTTTCAAATCGGAAGGACTGAATACGCTTTCATTGGTCGGAATGGAGAAACTTACGGCAGTTAAATTTTCCGGATTAAGGATGCCTGTGGCATCAACATAAAATCCAGCGAATCCTATGGCTGTTTTCCCGGAAGGCGCGGCATCGATTCTGCTATAATCGGCTCCGGCTCCGGTCACTTCCATATCCTCTACGGATATGGCTTTTACGCGAGCGACCCAGCCGTTGCATGATTTGGCGTAACGGTAGATGAAGCCGACCGACAGAGACCCGTCGGCTGCTGTTGAGAGATACGATTGATCGTAATACTCTCCGTCCAATGTGGCTATGATATCGCCATCGGGGAGCGTCGAATTGGCTGTTACTTCCGAGGTAGTCGATGGATAAGCGAAAGTGTTTCCGGGGTCGACTTCCCCGTTGTATACGTTTACATAGCCCATATAGGAGCCAAAATCGCTTTGCACGTCGAATTCTTCGAACGTGATTTGAATCACTTGTCCTGCTGAGGCAGGGCGAAATACAATTGTGGCTAGCGAATTGTTCATGGTGCTGCTGGCAATGTTGTCGGTGCCTTTGTAGTCGTAGAAGACTATTTCATCGGTTACGGAAACGGTTTCTTTGCCCCAACGAGGCATTAAAACTGTCTCTTGTGCCGAAGCAGGGACAATTGCCCATGCAATTTGCAATGCGGCCAACAGTAATGCGTAAAGCATTCGTTTCATAAGCATTCGTTTTTAGTTAAACAATATTTGAATAAAATCACAATTCAAATGATTGATCAACTCCGATGCCTGACAAGAAGGTAAAAAAGAAAGCAGAAGGAAATCTCACATTGTTTTAAGTCAGAAAAGCCTGTGCGGATTCCGTTGCTCTCATTGCTTTAACTCCCGAAAGCATTGAAATTAATCGAGCTGTTAGGAAAATGGTAGGTCTTCTGACTTATCTCTCCCCTCGAACGCCTTCCCGCGAAGCACAGAACTTCGCAGTGACATTGTTGTCCGAGGTTCGGCGAGAATCACAGCAGCGGGTACTGTCGCCGGATTTCACGGCGTTCCCTTTTAATCGCGCGTTTTTTCGCGAACCTTTTCCAGTTGCAAATCTACGATATTTTCTTTTTTCCTCGCAAGAAAAATATGATGGCAGGATGAAACAGAGGCGGGCGGAAATGGTGCTTGTGTTTGGATGATAGAGGGGTAGGATGCAGCTTGGCAATGCAAATCGTGCAAGTTTTTTTGCATTGCACTCACCTTTCATATCTTTGTATAAGATAAGATGCGGTTCGGCATAAGAAAAATGAATAAATTCTTTTTCTTCTGCTCTCACCTTTCGTTATCTTTGTCGTATGAAAAATGTGATATTATCAGTCGTGCTTGTTGCATTGTCGGGGCTTGGAAGCGTTTCGGCGTCGGAGCATGGCGCGTTGCGCGACAGCATTGGGCAGTTTGTCGCAGGTTTTAAGGCGGAAACCGGAGTTGCCGTGATGTTGCCCGACGGCGATACGTTGAGCGTGAACAACAACCGGCGCTATCCGATGCTCAGTGTGGTGAAATTGCCTCTTGGCATGGCCGTTGCCGATATGATGGAGCGTCGCCGGTTGCCGCTCGACACAGAAGTGGAGGTCGCGAAAGCCGATTTGTTGCCCGACACGTACAGCCCGCTTCGCGATGCGCGTCCGAACGGCGGCTTTCAAATGACGGTGGAAGAATTGCTGAATTACTCTTTGCAGCTAAGCGACAACAATGCTTGCGACATCCTTTTTCGTTTCGTGGGAGGGACTGCCGTTGTCGAAAGGTATGTGCATTCCATTGGCGTGCAGGAATGCAACATTCGATGCACGGAAGAGCAAATGCATTTCCATCCGGATGATTGCTATTTGAATTACAGCACGCCGCTTGCTGCCGTTCGGCTTTTGAACGTGCTTGGAGAGGAAGCGAAAGAGCGGCCGTTGTTTGGGCATGTCATGCAAACGATAGGGGCGTGTGAAACAGGATTGAATCGGATTCCGCACCCGTTGGCTGATACCGGCGCTGTCGTGTACCATAAGACAGGCACGGGCGGATATGATGCACGCGGGCAGCTCGTGGCTGTGAACGACATTGGAATCGTGGAATTGCCCGGCGGAATAACTTATACGCTTGCCGTTTTTGTGAAGGATTCGAGCGAGTCGCCGGAAACAACGGAATCGATTATTGCCGGCGTTTCGAAAATTGTATATGATTATGTGATTGAGAATAACAAGAAGTATTAAAATTTTAAGGGAACAGTATGAAAGCAACACGAAATTTTTTCAACGTTTTGATTGCCTGCATGGCATGTGTGACGTTGGCGATGTTCTCGTCGTGCGACGACGAAAAAAACATTGATTTTGACGAATTGCCCGATGCCGCGCAACAGTTCATCAGGCGTTATTATCCGAACGCGGATATTGTGCACATCATTCAAGACAAAGATGACGGACGCAAGGATTATGACGTTGTTTTGAGCGACGGGACGGAGATGGAATTCAATGAAAACGGCGAATGGCAAAAGGTGGAAAGCAACTTCTCGACGCTCCCTTCCGGAATTTTGCCGGCGGCGATTGAATCCGATGTGGCTGCCCGATTCCCCGAAGCTCGAATCCATGGCGTGGAACGCGAACTTGGCGGTTTCAAGGTGAAGATTTATGAAGCTAATGGCGCGGTGAAAGAATTGCGCTATTCAGCATCCGGCGAATTTGTCGGGCAAGAGTTAGACCAACATTAAATTGGAATGGCGTTAGCTGTGTGCGAGTGGCGCAACGTGTGTCACTCGCATTCAGTATGCAGATAGTGGTGCGTGGCATGACATTCGTGCAACGTGCGGTCGACAATCCAATGGCGGTTTGCCATTTCGGAAATGACGGTCATTTCGTGGGACACGAGGATGATGGTGGCGCGTTTTGAAATGTCGGCGATGATTCCGTAGATTTGTTCGACAAACATGCGGTCGACGTAAGAGAGGGGTTCGTCGAGCACGACAATATCGGGGTCGGAAATGATGGCACGTCCCAACAATGTGCGTTGCAGTTGGCCTCCCGAAAGGGTTCCGATTGTTTGCCGGCGGAGCGAATCGATTCCCATTAGCGCCAATGTGGCATCGATGCGTTGCCGCATGTCGGAGGAATAAGAGCCGTGCCAATTGTGCCGGTTGCCGAGCAGGCCGGACGCTACGGTTTCTTCCACCGTAATGGGGAATCGGCTGTCGATATTGCTTTTTTGTGGCAGATAGCCGAAGCGCAAACGTTTGGCGGCTTCTCCTTCCCAATAATATTTGACGCTTCCCGAGGTGGGACGCAGCAATTTGAGCATTGATTTCAGCAATGTGCTTTTTCCGCCGCCATTGGGACCGGTGATGGCGATAAAATCGCCTTTCTCCACATTGGCAGAAACAGAATCAATGCTTTTGAACCGTCGAACGAGACGGTCAAATCGGAGATTTCAATAATTTTATTGTGCGATTCCATCTGCTATTCGTTGCATTTCGGATTTCCATTCGTAGCTTAACGGGTTTATATCTACGGATTTGATGCCCAGTTGGGCGCTCACGGTTGCTGCTTGGCGCGAATCTCCGCCGATTTGCCGGAAAAAGATGGTCGCGCCGCGTTCTTTTGCGTGCGACAATTGGTTTTCCACAAAACGGACGGGAGCTTCTTTCCCTTCATATTCCACGCTGATCTGCTCCAATCCGTAATCGCGAGCGAAATAGCTCAGTGCCGGATGCCAAACGACAAAGGCTTTGCCGCGATGTCCGCGCAATTGAGCGGACAGGCTGTCTTGGAAAGCGGCAAGTTCCGCGTCCAATTTTTGAAAATTCTTTTCGTATAGCGTTTTGTTTGCGTTGTCGATTGATGCCATGGCGTTGGCCATGTTGCGAGCCATTTTCCGCATGTTTGCCACCGACATCCAAACATGGGGTCGATGGCGGCATCGTTCCCTCCGTGGCGGTTGTAGATGGGCGCAATGCCTTCCGTGGAGTTTACGACGGCCATTTTGTTGCCGGTTTCGCCGGCGTAGGCTTCGATTTTTTCTTCGAAACTCATGTTGCCAATCAAGAAATATGCTTTGCACGTTGCAAGGCGTGCCATTTGCGACATGGTCGGGTCGAAAGTTTCAGGACTTTCCCCTTTTTCCAACATGCATTCCACCGCGAACTTCCCGTCTGCGATTTTGTCCAATACGTATTTTTGCGGCAATATGCTGACCATGAGCGTCGGCTTTTCGTCGGTATGGGTGCATGCCGCAAGCATTCCGGCCAATGCGATGATCGTTGCGTGGATTATGTGTTTCATATCGCAAACTTAGTTAAAAACGGCGAGGATGTTATTCTTTTCCGTAAACTTCTTTGTGGATGCGGCGGATTTTATCGTCGTTTTCTGTCAATTCGATGTCGCCGAATGTCATTAATTTCAATTCTATGGCGTCGCGTCCTTCGGCGTAGGGCGGTTGCACATAGCGAATGGAATCCCATAGGCGAAACCCGTTGCGGCGATAGAATTCGATTCTGCGGCGCGCTATGTCGTCGAATGGAGGTTCTACTTCGATAATCATCGAGCGGTTGTCGGCATCGGCAATGGATTTTAAGATTTGCGTTCCGATGCCGCCTCCTCTGTGCGACGGGCAGACGGCAAAGTGCTCGCCATAGCGGAAATCGGGCCATTCCCAAGTGCTGAAAAATCCGATGAATTGCTCTCCGTCAGCAAAAACATTGAAATGGAATTCGGGGCAATTGTCGATTAGGCGAATCAATTCGCCGGTTTCGCGCCGTTCGTTTTGTGGAAAAGCAGTTTCATATAAGGCGATTACATCGTTGATGAATTTATTTTTTGAAGAAATTCTGATTTTTTCCATATTGATTCATTTTTTTGAACTATATTTGTTTTCGTTTGTTTATTTATAGACAAGATAGTGCTAACAGAATGCAACCGAGCCTGTTTGAGGCGGGCGGAAAATGCTGTTTGCACTGGCAAATATAATGCAAGGCAAGCGCAAAACAATCAAACTCGTTTGAAATTGTTTTGCAGTTGATGTTTCCGTGTCGGGAAGCATTGGGCGAGCGGCATGGTCTCCCACGAAGCAGTTGTAAAGAGCATGGGAGAGAGGCAGGGTCTTGCAAAAAAAGGAAGGATGGTTTCTTTTCTGTAAATGGCGAACGGATGGAAACGACGGTTTTTAAAAAATATATATAATATGTCACACTATCAATTGGATTCTTTGGATTATAAAATCTTGCAAATGCTTTCCAACAATGCGCGAAAGCCTTATCTTGAAATTGCGCGCGAGTGCAACGTGTCGGGTGCTGCCATTCATCAACGCATCCAAAAACTGATTGCAGCCGGCGTGTTGGTCGGTTCGGAGTCGCTTGTCGATCCGGCAGCCGTGGGATTCAACACTTGTGCTTATGTCGGATTTTTCTTGAAGGATCCATCTCATTTCGATCGGGTGGTGGAACGTTTGAAAGATATTCCGGAAGTTGTGGAATGTCATTTCACGACCGGACAGTATGATATGTTCATCAAGTTGTATGCAAAAGACAATCGCCATTTGCTCAACATCATTCACGGAAAGTTGCAAAGCCTTGGCCTTTCTCGCACGGAATCGCTGATTTCTTTCAAAGAAGTGTTCAAACGTCAATTGCCGATTATTCCGGAAACAGACGAATAGGAGGGCATCATGCCGTCTACGGGCCAACTGCTGCAAGATAGCATAAAATGGGCAAAAGAAGCCGGTCGCATCCAAATGGAATATTTTAGGGGCGACCGGTTGGATATACGCTCAAAACTCAATGACAGCGACATTGTCACTGCTGCCGACAAGGCGAGCGAAGACGCAATTGTCGCGGAAATACGCAAAAAATATCCGGAGCATTCCATTTTGTCGGAAGAGTCGGGCGGCGACAAAAACCTTGGCGATTATCGTTGGGTGGTAGATCCGCTCGACGGGACGACGAATTTCAGTAGCGGATTGCCGAATTTTTGTGTTTCGATAGGCTTGCGCTATAAGGGCGAAACGATCGTTGCCGTGGTGTTTGCCCCGTATTTGGGCGAATTGTTCACGGCTGTCCGCGGCGAAGGCGCCTATCTCAATGGCAAGCGCATTCGCGTCCGCGACGAACGTGTTTTGGGCCATGCCGTTGTGTCGACCGGCTTCCCTGTCGATAAAGATGTCTCGACAGACAACAATTTGGACAATGTGGCGCGAGTTCTGCCTCGCGTCAGAGGCATGCGCCGCCTTGGCGCTGCCGCTCTCGACATTTGCTATGTGGGCGCCGGATTTTTGGATGCTTATTGGGAATTGAATTTGCACGAATGGGACGTGTGTGCCGCATTGCTGATTGCGGAAGAGGCCGGAGCGAAAGCAGATTTTTTCCGGAGCGATCGCAATGTTTCCGTGCTTGTGGCGTCGCCGTGCATCATGGCGGAGATTTCGCCGTTGGTAGCTCGCGAAGCGAATGTCGGCGATCCTTTTAAGTTGTATCAAAAGAATGTTTGAGATGAGAGAAACCGGTTTGAAGAAAACAGCAGCGGCGTGTTTGCTTGGTGTATGCGTGTTGGCGGCGGGATGCCGCAGCAGTCAAACGCCGCAAGTGTCGCCGGCCGGCAATGTCGCAACGATGCGGCCTGCGGGCAGTGTCGGAATAGCTTCGCCGCATGTATATATTTATAAAATGAAAGGCGATTATTCGCAGCTCGTGCCGGTGGTCATGGATAAAAGTCGCACACGCATTGTTTCCTATCCGGCTCCGTCGGATTTGAAGGTGGGCGGGCGGCTGGTTACGCCTACGCCGCTCGACAATGGCTATTGGCTCGACAATCGCGGCATTTCGTCTGATGTGGCGTTTTTGTCCTATACTTATGAGGAATATAGCGCGTTGCCGCAAGCCCCGTCGATGCAGGAAATGCTTGACCGCATTGTCGACAAAGATCCGTTGACCGTCATTGTCGATTGCGGGCGGCGTGCCGACTACGATGGCGATTTGCGCGAAGCGATGAATCGCTATATTCGCGACCATGGGTTGAAGTAAAGAAATTTTCTTATAGCAAATGAAAAAAGAGCTTTGCCGCTGTCGGCAAAGCTCTTTTTAGGATTGAAAGACCGGTTAGTCTTTGAATTTCATTTTCAAATATTCGCGATTCATGCGCGCGATGTTGCTCAGCGAAATGTTTTTCGGGCATTGAGCAGCGCAAGCGCCGGTGTTGGTGCAGTTGCCAAAGCCGAGTTCGTCCATTTTGCTTACCATTGCGCGGACGCGGCGAGCTGCTTCTACTTTTCCTTGCGGAAGAAGCGCGAATTGGCTCACTTTTGCAGAAACGAACAGCATGGCCGATCCGTTCTTGCAAGCTGCGACACATGCGCCGCAACCGATGCAAGTGGCAGAATCCATGGCTTCGTCGGCTGCTTCTTTCGAAATGGGAATTGCGTTGGCATCGCCGGCGCCGCCGGTATTGAACGACACGTAGCCTCCGGCTTGTTGGATTTTGTCGAACGCCGAACGGTCGACCATCAAGTCGCGGATTACGGGGAATGCGTGCGAACGCCACGGCTCGATGGTGATGGTGTCGCCATCGTTGAATTTGCGCATGTGGAGCTGGCATGTCGTGATGCTTCCCACAGGGCCGTGAGGATTTCCGTTGATGTAAAGCGAGCACATTCCGCAAATGCCTTCGCGGCAGTCGTTGTCGAACACAATCGGCTCTTCGCCTTGCTCGATGAGTTGCTCGTTGAGCATGTCGAGCATTTCGAGGAAGCTGATGTCGGTCGGCACATTGTCAAGTGAATAATCGACGAAACTACCCGGCTCCTTAGGACCGCGTTGACGCCAGATCTTTAACTTTATGTTTATAGATTTTTCCATATTAGCTAAAATTTAAATGCCTAAGGGCTGGGTTGTTAAGATTTGTAATTACGTGTTTGAACTTGGATTGCCTCGTATTTGAGCGGCTCTTTGATGAGGACGGGCTTTTCGCCTTCGCCTGCATATTTCCAGCAGCTGACATACATGTACTGATCGTCGCGGCGTTGAGCTTCGCCGTCGGCAGTCTGGTATTCTTCGCGGAAGTGAGCGCCGCACGATTCGTTGCGGTGGAGCGCGTCGATGGCCATGAGGCGTCCGATTGTGAAGAAGTCTTCGAGGCGGAGCGCTTTTTCAAGTTCCACATTGAGAGTGTCGGCTTCTCCCGGAATGAACAAGTTTGTATCAAATTCTTTTTTCAAAGCGTCGATTTGGTCGATGGCTTGGATCAATCCTTCTGCCGTGCGGCCCATGCCGACGAGGTTCCACATGATCAATCCCAATTCTTTGTGGATTGAATCGACGGAACGTTTGCCCTTGATATTCATCAAGCGTTCGATGCGTTGGCGCACTTTCTTTTCGGCTTCGACAAATTCCGGTGCGTCGGTGTCGGGGTGTTTCACCTTGATTTGATCCGACAAGTAGTTTTGCATCGTGTATGGCAGCACGAAATAGCCGTCGGCAAGTCCTTGCATGAGGGCCGATGCGCCGAGGCGGTTTCCGCCGTGGTCGGAGAAGTTGGCTTCGCCGATTGCGAAAAGTCCCTTGATCGACGTTTGCAATTCGTAGTCTACCCAGATTCCGCCCATCGTATAGTGGGAAGCAGGGAAGATCATCATCGGCGTCTCGTAAGGATTGTCGTTGGTGATCATTTCATACATTTGGAACAAGTTTCCATAACGTGCTTCGATCACATCCTTGCCAAGTCGGGAAATTGCTTCGGAGAAGTCGAGGTATACGGCATTGCCTGTACCTACGCCATAGCCGGCGTCGCAACGTTCTTTGGCAGCGCGGCTGGCGATGTCGCGCGGGCAAAGGTTTCCGAATGCCGGATAACGGCGTTCGAGATAGTAGTCGCGGTCTTCTTCTTTTATTTCGGTCGGTTTCAATTTTCCGGCGCGAATTGCTTCGGCATCTTCTTTCTTTTTAGGAACCCAGATGCGTCCGTCGTTGCGGAGCGATTCCGACATGAGGGTGAGTTTCGATTGGTTTTCGCCGTGTTTCGGGATACAAGTCGGGTGGATTTGCGTGAAGCAAAGGTTCGACAAGTATGCGCCGTGTTTGTAGCATTGCACGGCAGCAGAGCCGTTGCATCCCATGGCGTTTGTGGAAAGGAAGAACACACGTCCGTATCCGCCCGTTGCAACGACAACGGCGTGGGCTGCGTAGCGCTCAATTTCGCCGGTGATGAGGTTGCGCACGATGATTCCGCGAGCGCGTCCGTCGACAATGACGAGGTCGAGCATTTCGCGGCGAACGAACGACTTAACCGTGCCTTTTTTGATTTGGCGGTTGAGCGACGAATAGGCGCCGAGCAGCAATTGCTGGCCGGTTTGTCCTTTCGCATAGAACGTACGCGACACTTGTGCGCCGCCAAACGAGCGGTTGGCAAGCAAGCCGCCATATTCGCGGGCAAAAGGAACGCCTTGTGCAACGCATTGGTCGATGATGTTGTTCGACACTTCTGCAAGGCGGTACACGTTGGCTTCGCGCGAGCGGAAGTCGCCGCCTTTTACAGTATCGTAGAATAGGCGATAGATCGAGTCGCCGTCGTTTTGATAGTTTTTAGCTGCGTTGATACCGCCTTGCGCTGCGATGGAGTGTGCGCGGCGCATGGGTGACAAACAAAATATTTTTCATGGTTTGGAAAATTCAAATGTGACGTTGTTGTCAGATTCTGTTATGAAGGCAAAATATGTTCCTGCTTGGAGCCTTTCCATGGGGGAAGCGAATGGCGTCATGCCCATGTCCTTTTAAATCAATTGTCCCGAATTGCAGCGACTTGCCTTTGGAATCGCAAATGCTGACAACAACACGAATCGGATCGTCAGAATTGCTCGACAAGGACATTTCAACTATTTGCGTGGAAACGTCCCAATACAAGCCTGCTGTAAGGGTGGGCGTTCTTTTTATCTCATGCAGATAGTCGCTTGTTTTTTCATGTTTGATAGTTTCATATTGGAATTTGACAGTTTCTTTATTTAGCAGAATGATTGTGTCTTGGCTTATGTAAAGGAAATGCCAAACCGGCATAGCGATATAAGTCGTATTCCCTTCTTCGGGGGTTTTGCTTATGACAACTGTGTGGTTGCATGTCGCTTCCGTTGGGAAGATGGGCTTGTCGGCATCGTGCTTGTGGTCGCGGATGTTTTGGTAGATGAACGGGTATCCATCGACAAAAGCGAAGTCGCATAATTCGGTGCTGTCTGTGGGGTGCTCGAAACTAACATTGTTTTGCGATACTATTTTTATAGCAAGGGTTGGATATAGCTCGTATGGCATGTAATATGAAGTGATGGCGCCCATGTCTTTGGACTTGTCGTATAAGCCGGCGGACAGTATATGTTGCCGGATGGCAGCTTGCAAGCTGTCGGGCAATGTGATTTCTCGAAATTCCGACGGATTGATGACAGTCTTTTCTTGCGCATGGATTATGCAAGGCAATAACAATAGGAATGCCATGATTGGTATAAACAACTTGTTCATAATCTTACCACCTTTCTTGTTTGCGTGTTAATATGACATTGTCTTTTTCCCAGCAATAAAAAATCCCAATGAGCGACTCCGTCAAACCCTGTCAATTTGTCGTCGTCTTCGAATGGGAAATCCCTTGTTTCGGGCTTGTCGGGAACTTTCAGCCATTTGCGGTCAGCATCGATCGACGGCTTGTATACAAATATGAATGCTCCTGAAATGTACAAGTATCCGATGTATTTTTCAGAAAATTTGTTTTTCCCGAGCGAACGTATTGAGAGTTGGGCGAATCTGCAAAATCCATTCTCAAAATAGCCGCCATGGAATCGCAGGGTTGCATATTGCTTCTCGGGATTGTACTTGCTCTTGTCGAGGACAACTCTCTCAATGGCGGCTGCCAAAGAATCGGAGTCGAGCTCGATTTTGTTTAATGCATGGAAGCGCCCTTGCGCCATTCCGAATAGAGCGCTTGCCGTCAATAATAGTGTTAATGCTGCTTTTTTTCATGTCTATCTTTTTATGTGTACATGTAACTCCTGGCAAAGTATTGGACGAGGCAATTTCGTGATTTAGGCTCCGCCTATGTTGTAAGTAAAGCCATAAAGGCCTCCTGCCTGTCCGATTATATCCAAAATCATGTCATGAAATGGCTTGGGAAGTGCATGAAGGGCATCTCCATAAGTACTGACTATTAGTTTCCCATTGTAATACAAATCTATGCAGATATCATCTAAAATGACAAAATCATGTCCTATTGGTGTTTTTATCGTATCAATTAGTGGTTTGTATTTGTTTATAAACTTTGTGAATCAAATTCTTTTTGCCTTTGGAGGCCATGACAGGCTGTCCATTTCGCAACATGTGTCAAATGGATCATAGTCATACCATAAAGAATCGCCTGTGATGGTAATACGGTAGTGTTGTGAACGATCCGCTGTTAATACCAAGCTGTCGTTGCTTTCAACGGCAGGAGCATTTTCGTTTTCATTGGCACGATTGGTGCACGAAAATGCCGCCAAAATCATTGCTGTTGTGATGATGAATGCACTTGTTTTCATGTCAGTACTTGATTCTTTTGTTTAAGTTATCCATAGGCTTGCGGGGTTGTTCTCATAAATATTCCATAAAGAGAAAAATCACCAAGTCTTTTATGTCTCGATGTCCCGAATATGCAATGGCTTCCAACATAGTGTAAATGCGGAGGAATTGATGATTGAATCCAATTGATTCATGAAGGCGTGATCTTTAAGCGACAATTCATATCGCGCTTGTGGAAGATCGTCTACGCGAGTCCGCACATCCCATGGAACGCAAGTTTGCGCATAAGGGATGCCACTATGCGGCTCTGTTCCCGCCGCCGAAAGCCAAGCGGCCAAAAGAGCAAGGGAGAGGATGGAACATTTCGCGTTCATGGCTTATGGAGGCTTGTTTCCACAAAGTTAGCGATTTCGCATGAAAAATCAAAATTTCTTAGCGTCATGGTTGCAAAACGGAAAAAGGCAATGAAAAAAGCCGCTTTCGTTGAAAAAGCGGCGATAGTGCGAGGATGTAAATTGGGAAAATACAGAATCCCTATGTGGTTAGGGCTTTGGCGTCGCGTTGCAGCAGGAATGATTCGAACGATTCGAAAATGTCGCTCAATGCGACTGTCGAGTTCGCTATTTGGCTTTCGTAGAGCGCAACGCCGGTTGCCGCTCCGGCGCTTTGGCCTTGCAATGCGCCGGAAACGCCCGATATTTGCTCGAACAGGCGCATTTGCAGGTTCACCATTTCGTAGGCGCCGATGTCGGTTGCGTTGGTCGAAATTTGCTGCGGCCGGTCGGTGCCTCCACGCGGATGGTATGGCACGATTGCGCTTGGTTTTGCCCATGCATAGCGCAGGTCGTCCCATGTGTAGCCGTCGGGCAGCATGGTGTCGGGGTAGAGCAATACGCCTTTCGCGCTTGCGCCCATGATGTGGTCGACGAGCGTGATCAGCCGGTTGACGTACTTTTTGCTGGTCGATCACGTCTTCCACCAGCGAATGGACTTCGCCGTCGGTCAGCGGATAGAGCTTGAATGCATAGGGGTGGGATCGGTGGGCATACGGCGAATCGTAGGCGCTGACGATGCTTCCGTCGGGGGCAATCCAATAGCAACGCCACGCGTCGCGTATGCACCAGCGCCGTTCGATGTCGGCATCGGCATCGGAGGCGGGAAACGGCTGAAAATACCATTCGCCCGTGCGGCGATTGTGGCAATCGAAGCCTTCGCGGCTTTCTTTTTTCCATAGCTCCACGATTCTCACTCTGCCTTCGCGCCGAGAGGTCGTGAAGTCGTCGACGTTGTCGGCGTTTTCGTAGATATGGCAGATGTGCATTGCTTTTTCCCGATTGCCGTCGGCGAGGCGTTTGACAATTTCGGCAAGCGTCGTTTCGTGGATTTCCCCGATGAGGTCGCAGTCGAGGCCGCGCGGGTCGGAAAACGGATTGACGAGCATCATGGCGGGGCTGATGTTGCGGATGGCAACCGCGGGACGGCCTGCCGATTTTTTTCGATTTTCTGGAAGCTGCAACCGGATATGAGAAACTCCTCCATGGCGTGGCTGTCGAGCTCGTCGAGGCAATTGCCCGTCCTTATTTCAGCCATGTGCGGTTGCGACGGCCGTTCGGCTGCTTGTTGGCGGAATCGTCCGACCACGCTTTTGACGAGTTGGCGTATCAAGTTGTTTGTAAGGGGTTCTTTTCCGGTTTCTTTCAAGTAGTCGTATTCCCTGACGCGATTCCCGTTTTCGTCGAGCATGTAGTCGCTCCATTGGTCGCCATAGGTGAACTTCTTGTTTCTTTTCCCGTTTTTCCCGCGTGTCGCGCATGGCATTCCATGCGTGTCGTGCTTGTTTCATTAGCAAAGCGGATTGCTTGTAGGTTTCTTCTGTGCGATTCATGGCTTTTTTTCGGGCAAAAATATGATTGCGACGGCGCAAGAAGCGTGGAAAAAGAGCAATCCTGATGGCGACTTGTTGTTTCTCGGGAAAACGATGAACTCTTTTTCGCGAGAATTGTTATTTCGAATGAAAAATCATAGGAATATGAATAAAAGGCATAAAAAATGCTAACTGTAAAAAAAAACTTGTTTATATTTGCACTAACTTTATGCGCGGAAATACTTACATTCAAAATTATATAATTATGAATAAAAAACTTAGTTTGTATGTTTTGGCCGGCGCGGCTATTGTGCTGACCGGCTGTAATAAGAAGATGAGCCCGTTCGCTTCTGAGTATTTTTTTCGACCGATCCGACTCCGTTGGAAGTGGTAGGCGATGCAGTTCCCGCCACAATCACGGCGAACGTTCCTCAAAAATTCTTTAAAAAGAATGCTGAAGTTACGGTTACTCCGTATCTCTTGTTTGGCGACAGCCAAAAGGTGACTTCCAAATCCTACACTTTCCAAGGCGAGAAGGTGAAAGGCAACAATCCGGTTATCAGCTACGACAATGGCGGTACGGTTTCGATGCCTGCATCGTTTGCTTATACGCCGGAAATGTTGAAGAGCGATTTGTATCTTGATTTCAATGTGACGCAAGGCAAGAAAACGTATGTTCTTCCGGCCGTTAAGGTAGGCGAAGGCGTATTGGCAACGGCAACGCTTGCCGACGCAACGACTGTTACACCGTCGTCGGCTGCCGACAAATACCAACGCGTCATCAATGAAAAATACAACGCCGACCTCATGTTCTTGATCAATAAAGCAAACATTCGCGCATCCGAACTTGAAAGAGAAGGCGGCGTGGGCGATTTGAATGCAACGATTGCAGCTGCCGATTCTGCCGACAACAAGGAAATCGAAGGCGTGCATGTCTTCGTTCGCATCTCCTGATGGCGGTGTTGAATTCAACACGAAGCTTTCTGAAAAAACGTGAGCAAGCAACAGTCGACTATTTGAAAGAGACATATAAAAAAGAAAATGTTGAAAAATATGGCGAGCTTACTTCCGAATACACTCCGCAAGACTGGGAAGGCTTCCAAAGACTCGTTTCTGAAAGCAACATCCAAGACAAAGACCTTATCTTGAGCGTGCTCTCCATGTATAAAGATCCGGAAGAACGCGAACGCGAAATCCGCAACATTTCGTCGGTATTCGAACAATTGGCAGAAGAAATCCTTCCGCAACTTCGTTATTCCCGCATCACGGCTTCCATCAACACGATTGGCCGCAGCGACGACGAAATCAAAGCTCAATTCAAAAGCTGATCCGACTCAATTGTCGATCGACGAATTGCTCTATTGCGCTACGCTTACCGACAATGTGGCAGAAAAAGAACAAATCTATGCTGCTGCCGCTAAACAATATCCGAACGACTATCGCGGATTCAACAACCTCGGTATGACGCAATACGTGCAAGGCAACTACGATGACGCAAAAGCTAACTTCGAAAAAGCTGCGAAACTCAACTCGAACAGCCCCGAAGCTAAGATGAACCTCGGCTTGCTCAAGATGAAAGACAAAGACTACGAAGGTGCTCGCCAAGCATTTGGCGGTGCAGCCGACGCAGAAGGCTTGAACGAAGCTATGGGTGTTTACTACCTGAAACAAGGCGATTATCAAACAGCAGAAAAAGCATTCGGCGACAGCAAAACAAACAATGCAGCTCTTGCTCAAATCCTCAACAAGAATTACAGCAAAGCTAAATCGACTTTGGAAGCTGTGAAAGCTCCGAACGCTACGACTTACTACATGCTTGCAGTTGTGGCAGCTCGCACAAACAACGAACAAGCTGTGTATGCAAACTTGCGCAAAGCTGCTTCTCTCGACTCTTCGATGAAGGAACGCGCAGCTGTCGACAAAGAATTTGCTAACTACAACGTGGCAAATCTCTAAGACGAATTTGCATCTAAGGAAAAACGGCGCACCCTTGCAGGTGTGCCGTTTTTTTTGTGCCTGACGGCGTCGTCGCGGTTGTAACAATACTGTAACAAATGCGATTTTAACGTTTGGTTTATTGCATATTTTTCACACTCTTTCAGTATCTTTGCCGCCGAAAAGACAACGGAGAATGAAAAAAAGACTTAAAGACGGCGACACTCTGCGTGCAGGGCGGCTGGAAGCCCGGTAATGGTGATCCTCGCGTGTTGCCTATCTTTCAAAGCACAACTTTTAAATACGACACGACCGAGCAAATGGCTCGATTGTTCGATTTGGAAGAGGCAGGATATTTTTATACGCGTTTGCAAAATCCGACCAACGACGCAGTTGCTTCCAAGATTGCGGCTTTGGAGGGAGGAATAGCGGCAATGCTCACGTCATCGGGGCAGGCCGCTAATTTTTTTTGCCGTTTTCAATATTTGCGGAGCCGGCGACCATATTGTGTCGTCGTCGGCGATTTATGGCGGCACGTTCAACTTGTTTGCCGTCACGTTGAAGAAATTAGGGATAGATTGCACGTTTGTCGATCCCGATGCTTCGGAAGATGAAATTTCCGCAGCGTTCCGTTCGAATACGAAAGCCTTGTTTGGCGAGACGATAGCCAATCCGGGCATGAACGTGCTCGATATCGAGAAATTCGCACGTGTGGCCAAGGCGCATGGCGTGCCCTTGATCGTCGACAACACGTTTGCCACTCCGGTGAATTGCCGTCCTTTCGAGTGGGGAGCCGACATTGTGACGCATTCCACCACGAAATACATGGACGGCCATGCCGTGGCAGTCGGCGGCGCAGTGGTCGACAGCGGCAATTTCGATTGGGAAGCCCATGCCGACAAATACCCCGGATTGACAACGCCCGACGATTCATACCACGGGTTGACTTACACGAAGAAATTCGGCAAAATGGCCTATATCACGAAAGCGACGGCGCAGCTGATGCGCGATCTCGGCGCGATCCAATCGCCGATGAATGCTTTCCTGCTCAACCTTGGCCTTGAAACGTTGCATTTGCGCATGAAGCGCCATTGCGAGAATGCCCAAAAAGTCGCGGAATATTTGCAGCGCCATCCGAAAGTGGCATGGGTGCGCTATTGCGGTCTCCCGGGCGACAAATATCACGAATTGGCGCAGAAATACATGCCCGACGGGTCGTGCGGCGTGCTTTCGTTCGGAGTGAAAGGCACGCGTGCCGACGCGGCAAGGCTGATGGACAATTTCCATTTCATTGCAATTGTGACGCATGTTGCCGATGCGCGTACTTGCGTGCTGCATCCGGCAAGCCATACCCACAGGCAATTGTCCGACGAGCAATTGATAGCCGCCGGAGTAGCCCCCGATTTGATTCGGCTTTCTGTCGGAATCGAAGATGCCGACGACATTATCGCCGATTTGGAGCAAGCGTTGGCAAAATTGTAGAGTTGATAATCATTTATAATTAAGTTATATGAATAATTCTTTATTTAGCAGATTCGCGCCGAAAGAGCCGAAGTTTTTTCCCGTTGTTGGCAAAGATGTCGGAATTGCTGTTGAAGTCGTCCGATTTGTTGATTGAATGCGTACAAAGCAACGATTCTCAGAAACGAGTGGAGCTTTACAAAGAAATTAAAGAGTTGGAACGCGAAGGCGACCGTTGGTTTCAGACGGTATTCGACGAGTTGGGCAAGTCGTTCATCACGCCGTTCGACCGCGAGGATATCCACCAACTTGCCGGCTACATCGACGATGTGGCAGACGGAATAAACAGCTCGGCAAAACGAATTGCCATCTACAATCGAAGCGCATTCCGGCTGTGGCGTTGGATTTGGCAAATGTCATCAAGGCGGATGCCGAAACGATTTTGCAGGCAATAGAAGAATTGGAAAAATTGCGCAAAAACGCGAAAAGCATCATGGGATATTGCACGAAACTCCATGATTTGGAAAATGAAGCCGACGATGTTTATGAAACATACATCACTCATCTTTTTGCAGAAGAAACGGACAGCATCGAGTTGATCAAGGCGAAAGAAATCATGTATGAGCTTGAAAAACAACCGACGCGGCAGAACATGTCGGAAAAATTTTGAAAACGATTATTATCAAATACGCATAGTCGAGTTGCATGGAACGATTGATCTTAATTATCGTATTGGCGTTGATATTCGACTTTATCAACGGATTCCACGATGCGGCAAACTCCATAGCCACGATTGTGTCCACAAAAGTGCTGACGCCATTTCAAGCGGTATTGTGGGCGGCATTTTTCAATTTTGTGGCATTTTTCATCGCAAAAATACCTCATCGGAGGATTTGGCATTGCCGCCACTGTGTCGAAAACCGTGATACAGGATTATATCACGTTGCCGGTGATTCTTGCCGGCGTGATAGCCGCAATCATTTGGAATCTCTATACTTGGTGGCAGGGCATTCCGTCGTCGTCGTCCCATACGCTTATCGGCGGTTTCGCCGGCGCAGCCATCATGGCATGGGGCTTCGGGTCGATTCATTCGGCTGTCGTGCTGAAAATCGTGCTGTTTATCTTCCTTGCTCCGTTGATAGGCATGATTTTGGCGTTTGTCATCACGTTGGGCGTGCTTTATATGTGCCGTCGTTCGGATTTCAGAAAGACAGAGCCTTGGTTTAAGCGGATGCAGCTGGTTTCGTCGGCATTGTTCAGCATCGGCCACGGATTGAACGACTCGCAAAAGGTGATGGGAATCATAGCCGCTGCGATGATTGCCGCGCATCCGTTGGGCATCGGCATGGGTGTGGAGAGCGTCGACGACATCCCGTCGTGGGTGGCATTTTCTTGCTTCACGGTGATTTCGCTCGGCACAATCTCCGGCGGATGGCGCATTGTGCGCACGATGGGCACGAAAATCACCAAGGTGACGCCGCTGGAAGGCATGGTTGCGGAAACGGCCGGCGCATTGACATTGTACCTGACAGAGTATCTGAAAATACCGGTGAGCACGACACACACGATTGCCGGTTCCATCATGGGCGTCGGCGCGACAAAGCGATTGTCGGCGGTGCGTTGGGGCGTGACTCGCAATCTGTTGACGGCTTGGGTGCTCACGATTCCGGTGAGCGCATTGCTTGCTGCCGGCATTTATTGGATCATGCAGTGGTTTGTGCCCGAACATTTTTGCTGGGCGTATAGGCAGAAATTGTCCGATAATGGCATAAAACTGTTCTAAAACATAAAAAAGCCCCTTGTCGGGGGCTTTTTATTTTGCAGTTCGTCATATTGTCAGTACTTTTGCCGTCGCTTTCCGGTTCGGAACGCAATTTGCGGTAAAAAGATTAATGCGTATTTCTCCTGTGAATAAATTTATGCTGAAAGCCGTGGCATTGCTGGCTATGGCTTTTGTGCCGTTTGATGGCGTGGCGGGCGGCGATGAAGAATCGACGACACTGCCGGCTTACGAATACACGCCTTTGACGCAGGAAGAAGCCGATAGCATTTTGCCTCCGGAACTGTTGGAAAACGCGCAAGCGGCCGTGAATCCGGCCGATACGATCGATCCGGAGATGCGACCCATTTCGGCGTTGTTCAAACGCGACAATAAATTTTTGTCGTATCTCGACCGTTTGGTGACGGGCAATGTCGACCGCTCTTTTGAAAAGCCAATCGATTTGAATTTTATCATCATGCCGTCGTACACGCGTGAAGGCAGTTTCGGCATAGGCGGCGGAATGACGGGGCTTTATCGCTTGGACAAGCACGATTCTGTGATGCAGCCGTCGGATGTCACATTGATTGGCCATGCGACGCTGAACGGATTGTTTTCTTTGGTGGCAAACGGAAATACGCATTTTCCGGGACGCCGTTGGCATCTTTCTTATAAGTTGGAATATGCTTATTCGCCGTTGGATTTTTGGGGAATCACCCGTGACGCTTGCAGCGTGAATCCGAAAGTGCGCTACACTCGGAACCAGTTGAAATGGACATCCGATTTGGTTTATCGTGTGACTGGCAATTTCAACATCGGCGCGGCATTCGATTTGGTGTACAGCAATATTTCGGCTCTCGACGATTGGAGCTATTTGCAAGGGCAAAGGTCGTCGTATTTTTTCACCAGCATTGGAATGACGCTTCAATACGATACGCGCGACTTTATTTTGCAACCCCGCAGCGGCATGAATTTCATGTTGCGCATGTTGATGCGACCGCAGATATTAGGCTCGTACGATCGCACGCTTTTCAATGCAAGCCTTGTCTACAATTACTATCAGCCGCTGTGGAAGGGAGCCACTTTGGCATTCGACCTTTATGCGGCGGTCAACAGCATGGAGTCGCCTTGGCCTTTGCGCGAAGCCCTCGGAAGCGGCGGCATCCGCATGAGGGGGTACTATGCCGGCCGCTATACCGACGTGAATATGGGTTCTGTTCAAGCTGAATTGCGCCAGCACATTTATGGGCGTTTGGGCGCGGCAGTATGGGGCGGCGTGGGAAGCGTGTTCCATTCGTTCGGGCATTTTCGCTGGCGCGATTTGCTGCCAAACTTCGGTGTAGGGCTTCGCATCGAGATGAAACACAATGTGAACGGACGCATCGATTTCGGCATAGGACGCGGAACGAGCGGCTTTGTTTTCGCAATCGGCGAGGCTTTTCTGATACCTTTTTGCGTTTGAATTCGAATGGCAGAGAGAGGATGAGCGCTTTTTGTGCTTGTCCTTTGCAGCGTTTTTGCATGGCCGAACGAATGCGGCGCGCTTTGCAAAATATCACGTTTTTTTAAACTATATGCTAATAAATTTGCATTATTACAATAAAATCTATATCTTTGTATAAGATATGCTATATCTCGGCATAATCGCTCAAACACGTTTGGCGCTTCTGCTCTCGATTTGCGGTATCTTTGTTTCTAATAACCACACATAATTTTTAAATGCTGAGAAATATGATTTCTGCAATGGCTTGTTTTGTTTCCTTGTTGCCGGCAACTTGTTGGAGCTGCTCTGAGCAGAAACGTGCAGAAATCATGGATTTCCCGACGGCAGAATTTCAAGAAGGCGATTTGGCGTTTCGGCGCGGTCGCAGCTTTGAAAGCAGGGCGGTGCTTGAAGCCGACAGCGGCGGGCTTTATTCGCATGTGGGCATTTTGGCTCGCAGGGATGGGCAGTGGCGTGTGGTCCATGCCGTGCCGGGAGAGCGCGAGGAAGGCGACAGCATCGATCGGGTGAAGGTGGAAAGCCTCGAAGCATTTTTCGCTTCCGATCGTGCTGCCACCGGCGAGATTGTGCGGCTTGTCGATGCCGGCAATGGATGCTTGGCGGCTCGCAAGGCTTTGTCGAAGGAAGGCATTCCATTCGATCATGATTATGACCTTTCAGACACAAGCCGCCTTTATTGCACGGAATTGATAGCGCATGCCTATAACACGACCGGCGGGCATTTGAACGCCGACAGCCTGACAGAGGTGAATTTTCCACTCTTTTGAGGTACTTACTTATTGCCATCGGCAATATATCAACACAACCGGCATATAACCATTTTTAAATATTAACTTTTTACTAACTAAACATTTAATCATTATGAGAAAGTCTATTTTATTTTTAGCCGCTGTGGCTATGATGTTTGTATTTGCTTCTTGTGGAGGAAACAGCCCGAAAGATGCAGCAGAGTCTTATGCAGAAATGGTAAAAGCGCAGGATTATGAAGGTATTGCCGACATGATGGCTTTTCCTGACGATATGTCGAAAGAAGACAAAGATGCTGCAAACGCATTGTTTGTATCGTTGGCAAAGGAAAAAAATGTCGAAGGAAATCGAATCCAGAGAAGGTATTGATAAATACGAAATCGGCGAAGAGAAAATCAGCGAGGATGGAAAACTGCCGAAGTGTCAATAACGTTCTATTTTAAAGACGGTTCGAAAGAAGAGGATAGTGTCGACTTGGAACTTGTCGACGACGAATGGAAACTTCCGTACATGAAGTAAGAAGATAATTGATTGGCAAGGAGCTGCAAAGGATGAATTTGCCTCCTTGCCCTTTTTATATTCATGCTGTCGCATTGCAATTGTATTTGCGCAGCCGGATTTGTGAATAATCACCAAAATTATCGCTATGAGAAAGAGAAATATCATCGTGCTGTTGGCATTGGCTTTGTTCTCCATGCCTGCACAGCCCCAATTCTTTCGCCAGCTTGGAAAGGAATTGAAGAAGACGGCGGAAGAAGCGGCGCGCCAGGCAGTCGACGATTTGCTTGGAAAAGACGAGAAAGCGGAACCGCAAAAGCAGCAAGCGACAGCGGCAACGACAACTGAGGCAGACCTGGCTGTCGCCGAAATTCCGACCATCAAGTTTACGGAAACTTCATTTTATGCTGTCCGCATCACCAACGATACGAAATTTTTTGAAAATACCGAAATATGCCAGTGTCTCGGATGTGCACGACGGCATTTTTCAGCGTGACGTCGGAATATGGCGATGTGGCGTTTTTCTATGAAGACGGCACAATGCTTTTCGATTACATTTGGAAAGCAATCGGCAATTTTGTTCCGGCGCAATTCGACAATGGCGTCTGCCTCATGCGCAGCAAGGAGAAAGTGGGCACGCAATACCCGCTCTGCATCCTTTATCGCGACGGGCGAGTCAAGCAACTTCCGACCGAATACTACAACGGGACGCAATTCCTCGACGGCATTGCGCGGTTGCAAAAAGAAAACGCCAAGAGGCAACGTGTGGGTCTACATCAACGCGGCCGGAAAGGAAATCTATCCGAATCTGACTGAGGCGTGCAGCGTCGGCGTGCCGAACGGAGCAGGCGCGCTGAGCGAGGGCTTGCGCCCCCATTACAGCTATGCCGACAGGAAATGGGGCTACATCGACGCGCAAGGAAATGTGGCAATCAAGCCGCAATTTGCCACGGCGCGGCCTTTCAGCGAGGGCTTGGCTGCGGTGCAAGTAGAGGAAAACTATGTGAAGAAATGGGGATTCATCGATCGTGCGGGAGCGTTTGTGATTCCTGCCGAATATGGCGGATACGGGAAAATATCCGATTGCCGCAACGGCTATGTCACATGGCGCGATTGGGACAACAGCCAAGATCTTTTTATAGACAAGACGGGAAAGGTGGTAGCCACTTACAAGTCGGCCACGCCTTTTCTCAACGGCTATGCGTTGGTGAAACCTATGACGGGCGAAGGCTCGCAAACGTTGGACAACATGTGGGTGATCGACACGAATTTCCGCGTTGTCGGCACATCGCCTGTCAAATACATTGATAAAAACGACGCCATGCCCGACGGATTGGCGCATGGCGCCGGCGTGTATTCCATATCGGGCGGCGGGGACAATCCGTTTGTGATGCTTCCGAACGGGAGAATCATAATCCGTCTGTGGGACGAGGCAAAGCAGAAATCGCTGTGGGGGCGCATAGGCACGTATACCGACGACTTGCGCGCGCAAGTGCGTTTTACCATTCCGCGCAACGTCAAGCCGAACAAAGAACCGATCTACTACGAGGGCTTTATCGATGAAACGGGCAAGGTGACGCTTGTCTATACGACCGACGAACTTACGCAGATTGTTGATCCGCGAGAACCTTCGGAACCGGTAGTGCCTACGCCTCCCGGACCGGGGCCGGTCGAACCTGGGCCTCCTGTCCCGCCGAGTCCCGGACCTGAACCTCCGATTATTTATCCGATCGTAGTGGAATGGGTGTCGCAGGACGATCCGGTCGGCCCGACTGTCGTCGATGAGCCGACGTATTCGGTTTCTGTCGTGGCAGATCCTCCGGAAGGCGGAAAGGTGGCAGGCGCGGGGACGTACAAATATGGCGATCCCGTGAACGTTGTCGCTACGGCCAACGAAGGCTGGAAACTCACATCTATCGACTGCAACGATCCGCAGCTTGCGCCGGAAGGCAATGGCGGCGAGGTGATGATGAACGGGAAAAATCTGACTTTCACTGCCCATTTCATCAAGCGCGACACGATCGGCGCGATTTCCGATACCGGCATTTACGCCTGCGAATCGGCTTGGAGCGACAGCGGAACGACTATTCCGTTCACGGCCTACTTGGAAATGAGCAAGGACAACAACATCTCCACTGCCTATGGCGAAAACACTTCGGGATTTTTGACGGCGATTGTCGACCCGAACCAAAATTATCCTTTCTTGTTCAATGGTTCTTCGGCGACAAGCGGCGCTATGGCAGGCCAGCTGAATGCCAAATTTTTCTTTTGTCCCGATGCGCGTGGCAGGAATGATGACCGATGCTGTTACCGGCAAGCGTTATCTTGTGGCCGACGGCGGCCAGCTTATGGCGGGCGGCGTGAATGTGGACTGCACGGACCCGTTTATGAATTTGTACTTGAATTTTGTCATGAGCTACAATGGAAACACGTTTGCAACGGTTTCCAACGGGCGTTATCGCATAGAGATGACCGATGTGGACGAGGCGACCGGCGAATTTACGCTTGGAATGATGGAACGGTTTTCGCCGATCTACGGGTGGCTGCCCTCCGACGACGACCGTTTGCGCTCGAAACCGAAATCAGCCGGATGGGGATTTTTCCCGCAAAAAGATCCCGAGGGCCTGATAATGCCGTGGATTTTCTCCGGATGTCGGATGAAGCCGGCGGAAAAGCGCGACGACGTGCAATGGACGCCTCCTGCGGATTGGTTTGAAAGCCGCAACCTCTTTGAGGCTGCATGCAAGCGTCTTGGGGAGTTTATGGGCGGCATGAAGACCGACTATGAAACTTTCTGGGGCGAATAAATCCCGCTCGACGGCTTGGGAAACACAGAGAGGCTGCCTTGCGCAGCCTCTTTTGTTTGGAGTTTAAAGGACGTTGAATTTGGGATAACACGCTCTGTTGCTAATGGGTGCGGTTACTACGAATTTGCGGCGAATACATAGCAAATATAGAAACTGAATTGCAAGATTGGAAAACGTAGCAATATTCTCCTCTGTTGCGCGATAGCGCGGATAGGGTGTGTTTTTTGTGAGAGTGTAGTTGTGCGTTGTTGAAGGTGTATACGTAGCAATTGTCCTCCTCTGCCGCGCAATAGCGCGGATAGGGGAGGTGCCGCAGGCGGAGGGGTTTGAATAGGATCAACGTTGCAGCATGTCTGCATTGCCTGTCTCGCTGAAAAGCCGCTTTGCGGCTGACGCTCAACCCCTTCGGCTCGCAGGCTCGCCACTTCCCCTATATCGCGCCGGCGCGGCGACACAGGGGAAGACATTGCCGGTAGCGGCCTATGATTAAGAGTTTTTCGTTTCATCTATTAATATACATTAACAAATATTTGTATATTTTATATTGGGGGTAAAATGTCTTACCTTTGTAAAAAACATTTACAAACTAATATCAAAAACAAAATTATTATGGAACAAGTTACTCCTCCAATGCCTGGACAGGCAAAGAAAGGCAATGCAATGGGCGTTACCGGCTTTGTGCTGTCGGTCACTTTGATTTGCATCGGCTTGTC